>Ga0180434_10002322_pt1 | contig 25703 bp, 18 predicted proteins | sample SS_ome_7_FD_132453 | JGI IMG/M metagenome (GOLD analysis project Ga0180434, IMG submission 132453) | Hypersaline lake sediment archaeal communities from the Salton Sea, California, USA - SS_1_D_2 metaG | ecosystem: Environmental > Aquatic > Non-marine Saline and Alkaline > Hypersaline >... | reverse complement strand
TTATTAATATTGTAAGAATATTATCGAAATGAGTCGCCTTTCCAATTTCGTGTGCAATTCGTGTGCAACCCCTGTGGAAATAATGGACACAATGGAAATAATGGACACTTTTTTATCCGATTTGTGTAAATAATAGACACAATAGACGCAGTTATACCTTGTGGACGCATTGATATACTGACTTCGAATCAGAGAATGCGGGTTCGATTCCTGCCGGGGGCGCTAATTAATTATCGGTGTTTTAATGTCGTCCATCAAAGGTAACCTTCTCACAAAACCCACGAATCAATCTCTTTTCTTCACTGGCATGTCGGTGACCAGTCAGGGGAAAAATCGTTTGCTTCGTTATATGTTAGCTGCACAATACGGCTTTCTTCAAGATCGGTAACATAAATCTCCGGATTGCCGTCCACATCCGAAACAAATGCAATCAAATCTCCTAACGGAGACCAAGCGGGTTGGTAATCATTGATTTCATTATCAGTAAGTGAAAAAGCCTTACCCTGATCATTTATTACGATGATTTCATCATCACCGTCATTATCTGATACTATCGCAATCTTTTCACCATTCGGGGACCAATCGGGTTTTACTCCTTCTTTAACGCGAACCTCAAGATTAAGCTGATTTTCCCCATTGGAATCCATTAGCATTAGTTCATTATAACCAGGAGTTGGATTACGGACATATGCTATCTTTGACCCATCTGGTGAAAAAACCGGAAATATTTCATCGGTTTTTGTTGAAGTTAATTGAGTTTGAGAACCATTAAAAAATCCACCACTTAATGAATGATCACCTAAAAAGATATCTTTGTCTCCAAAAGCATTTGCTGAAAAAACAATGGAACTTCCGTCTGGAGCCACGGAAGGCATATATTCTCCTACGTCAGCCCAAAATTGAACATTATGCACTTGCCAGTTATTTTTGATATTTCTCACAACTTTTATCGAACGATCAACCTCATAAGCAATATTATTGCCATTCAATGACCAAACAGGTTCTTCGAGAAAACTGGGGTTTAAATCATTTGAAAGCTCTATTAAATTACCACCACGTGAGTTCATAACATATAATTTATTTTGACCAACCGTAAATGCAATTTTTTCTGCTGATAAATTCCAAATCGGATGTTCAGCATTTTGCGTGAAATCTGTTAGTCTTTGTAGGTCCTGACTAATTACATCCATTGAAAATATTTGAAATACACCATTCTGATTAGATGAAAAAATGATTTGGCAATTGCTTCCCACCTTACTTTGTATCCATTCTTGATCCTCAACTGATATCTGGTTTGCCGCGGTTTTCGTTGGGGATAAATTCTCGTCATTCGTCGTAGAAATAAGTGTTGGGGTTGCCGCCTCTAAGGTTGGTTTAATTTCCGCAATAGATCCATTCTTTTCACGAAGTCCAAAAAACCAAATCCCAAAGATGGCTACGATTGTAGCAATAGCACCAATAGCAACGAGTCCAATTTTCTTCTTTTTTGGTTTTCGATCTACTTTTACTCTTTCTTCAGTATCTTCTTCTTTCTTTGCTTCAGGTTCCTTAAGGTGAATATTTAAATTTAAGGCTACCGTCTCTACCAATTTTATAATATGACTTTCCCACGAAGGATCATAAGCATCCAACCAGTGCTGAGGGCCTAAGTGCAGGCGCATCGCGCCTTGTGGTTCGAGGTTTTCGATACGGAATGGCAATACAATCAATTCATCATTAATTGCTATATTGACCTCACCAAGCACCTGTTTAGATTGGTTGGAATTTTCCGAGAAAATGATTAGGAAAAGTCTGCTTTGATCAATTGCTTCAGAGATTGCTTCTGCCCAACTTTGCCCGGGATTTATATCCCTCGGAGCATACCAACAGCGGATGCCATTCTTCTCCATGGAAGCAACGATCGAGTCCGCCACTACCTTATCTTTACTTGAGTAGCTAACAAATACATCATGCGTCATAAAAACTCATCTTTTTCAGTTCCCCCAAGGAAAATGACGTTTCACACATTTCCCCCAACTGAATATAAATATTTTGTCATATTCATTGTAACATCAAGGATATCCTATGCGCATTGGTTCAGCAGCTATATGGTAAACAGTTTCTCAAAGATTACTTGGAGTAGATAGGATATAAAAGGAGTCGCCTTCCCCATTTTCGTGTGCAAATAGGGTGGAAAATATGGAAGCAATGGACTAGATGGATATTTTTTGATGCTATTTTTGGACACAATAGACACAATGGACGCTGTAATACTCTGTGGAAGGTTGTGCCGTTGAATGGGGTGCAAGAAGTCGGAGGTTTCCCCTCCGGGGGCTAGCCGCGCGTCGCGATATTCTCGCCCCGATTAAAAAGGGATTGCCAATCAGCAATCCCTTTTTTATATAATGAAGGCGCAAAAAAGTAGTTCTTCATGACTTATAGCCAATCAATGTGCCAAAATAAAGGCTTTTTGATTAATCATTAAAACAACAGAATGATAGTGGCTTGTGATGGCATCAATTTGATATTGTTGCATTCGGAACAGTCCCTAGCTATGCATCAATTACAAATTGCCGTTATCTCGATCGGTCCATATACTTTATCTTCTAGACCACGAACAATTATTTTTAACGAATACTGTCCAGTAAATGGCACATCAAATGTGTAATATAATGTTGTGTACGTTCCGATAGCATTCTCCTCATTTATAGTATATGGATCTTGGCTATAAACCATTTCACAGATATTATTCTGTGTATTACATTTTTCGAAATTGTAGTAAATATTTCCAGCTCCTTCAACCTTAAAGCGAAATTGGAAATTAAATTCCAATGGACATGGCCCTTGTTTTTCTGCCGCATCCACAAAAAACTCTGGATCCGAATAGAGCTCTTGAGGTAATGGTCGAAATATCGGGTCATCAGGGAGTGGCTCAATCGGTTCAATATCAAAATCGTCTGAGTCAGGTGTTTCTGATTCCACCTTGATGTCGGTCCAAAATTTTATAAAAGCTGTCCCATCTGGTGCTTTAAGTTTATAGGTGCCCTTGTAATCTCCTTCAGCACTGTTTGCAATCAGATCTGCGGTTACGATTAATATGTCACCGGGGTCAATGACTTCATTGATGTTTTCTTCTGTATAGCCGTGCATCATATGGCCAAAATCAAATACCACTTTGTAATCTTGAGTCCAGGAACAGGTACCTGTATTCTTAATTTTCCAAGTCTTAGTGAAGTTTTGGCCGGGACTCATGACAGTTCCATCGGGAATAGTCTCATCGACCAACTCAGCCCGGTTGCAGGGCGCAGCGCGCCATGTGGCAGTTGGAGAGCTGGGCGGATTATCTTCCTTTGGCTCCGTATCAGGCCCTTCCGTTTGCGATGGTGATTCCTGCGTTTCTCCGGCAGTTTCTTCCCGCATGATCGCATCCAGCGTTTGCTGTATGTCTGCCACCTGCGTACCCTCTTGGCCTGCTCCCACCGAAGAAATACCACAGGCCAGCACGATCAAAAACAGAAATATTACTGTCATTATCCTGGCTACCTTTTTCATCTTTTAACTCCTTTCAACATGCCACTCGGCATTAGAAATGCTTGTTTAACGATGGCGGGACTGGTGTTGCAACAGGTTCGGGTTTCTCTTCATCCTCCTCGTCTTCCTCTTCCGGACTGGATACCACTTCGGGATCTTTGACCGGAATCTCTTCTATATCTCTATCAAGCTCAACCAGATCCGCCCAGACCCAGCATGAATCAGTAAGGCCGGGTGTGACCACCTCGAAATGTGTTTGATTAAAATTGCGTCCAACCACTTCGGCTTTTTGATATGTTTTAAAAGAAGTCAACACCGGATAGCTGTTATCCGGGCGAAGACGACAGTTTGTATTTTCAATGAAAGACACCGTGGGAGGGTGTTCGATGTTCTCTTCAAATTCATAAGCACCAATGTCGCATTTCATCCACTGGGGGCGTTCCATATCACGCTGGTCATTAGTTACAGGGAAATGTTCGTCACAGTTGCATGCATTTCTGGCAGGACTGGTTAGCGGGATACCATGGGTGGGGGCGGAACCGCCGTTATCCGCAAGCGGATTCAGGTCAGACTGGAGGTTGATTGTGAATCCCGGGCAGGAACCATCATCATCCCAATTTTCTCCATATACAACGGAGGAGGTTACATCGCAATTAAATGTACTTCCACCTGCGTCCTTATTATTAATGATTATTGAATGAAGAATGCCGCAATTTGATGTTTCATATCCCCCGGGCAAGAAACGAAAAGCAGGACTGTCGCTACCAGAAATATTTTCAGTGATCGTTACGTAATATAGTTCGGTTATATAGCTGAGATCAATCACTGAACCTTCACCACTTCGATTTCCTGAAAAGGTAGAGTTGATACCCTGCAGCCCACCGCCAATAATAGCTGCACCCGGACCGCCTGCCTGGTTATTTGCAAACGTGGTTCCATACGCACAGATTTGGACTGTGGTTGTACCTGAGAAAACCGCGCCGCCTTCAAACCTCGCCTGATTGTGATGAACGTAGGAATGGTCAAAACCAACCAACCTGTGCGGTTTCTGGCTGTCAATATAGACTGCACCGCCATAATCGGCTTGATTATCAAAGACGGTCGAGTAGTTCAGATGTACTGTCTCACTGGTATATATCGCGCCACCACCATTTCCTGCTTGATTGTTAGAGAGCTCGGTGTCTTCAAACACTAGTGTTTCGGGATAACCGCCAGGTATCATGGAGACGAAAAACCCGCCTCCATATCCTCCCTGGTCTAATCCGGCTGTATTACCATTGATAACACAATCATCAAAATGATTGAAATGGCCGCGCATATATATGCCCCCGCCATCCGTAGCAGCATGGTTCCCATGTACGATGAGGGAATTAAATTCGTTGTTATGGGATAGAATATACGCTCCCCCGCCGGTGACTGCCTGGTTGCCCTGCAAAACGCAGTCATCCAGCATCGAGATATTACCCATTGCGTATATTGCCCCACCACGAAGCGCCTCATTTTCATACAGGCGCGTTTCTTTCATTACAGTGGATGTGTCTTCATCCAGATAAACGGCACCGCCACGATGGGCATTGTTCCGCATGAAATCACAGTTAATAAACTCAGCTTCCGAACCCGGTCCCCGATCCATGTATGCACCACCATAAAAAGAATTATTGTCTTGGAAGGTACAATCCTTGCAGGTGAAAACACCTTTTAGGTTGAAGACTGCTCCTCCGCCATAATGAATGGTGCCAAGTGAGGTATTGTCTCCATTGGAAAAAACCACATTTTCAATGTGGAGTTCCCCATCGGGGTTCAAATGAAAAAAGCGGAATTCCGGGACAGCCGCATTGGTGCCGCGGGTAATTATCGTGCCGTCCTGGCCAATAATGGTCACGGGAGTTTCGATTTGAGGAAAAGCGTTGTTGTCATCATAGGGTTCCTGCAGAACATATTCGCAGGATGCCAGATAGATGGTGATGCCGTCCGGATCCGGATTTTCTAATAAAGTTATCAATTGATCTACATCACATCCGATAGATATTTCACCGGGCATCGCCGTTGGCGGTTCTTTATCCGGCAGATCGCCATCACATGCGCTGAGTACTAGGACCAAAAAAGTAAAGAGAGAACCAATAGAAAGTAGAAAATGTTTTTTCATATTCCTCCTAATTTTTTTGAACGCTCACGTATTGAAATTTTTTAAATCCATATATACTCGAGAACTATCACTCGAGAATAAGACGGTAGTAAATGGTGTAATCACCCATGTCGCTGTATTGTTCATAATCGCCGCCACCCTTCCAGCTTCCCATATGGGTGTAATACGGTGACGCATCAGGGTAAGGATTTCCGTCCGGACTGAAGTATGTCCGTACCCATCCCCCCCAATCACTATCAGGCACTGGATAATCATCATCCTCTGTTATCCATGAACGAACCGATAGATATGCATCCTTCTCCATTTCTACCGGGATGACGGCGCCGCCCAATTCGTGCATGCCCTCGTGCCACTGGTATTCTCTCCGAATTCTGCCGCAATCGATAAACTCACCATCATGCGTTTTTCTGACAGTCAGCCAAACTTTAATTTCTCCCGGATTATTGCGATATCTATCGCTGTCGTGGTCGTCATGAATATCCACTTTAATGAACCGAACCGCTTTCACCCTGGCTGAACCAAGTTCATATTCATTATTTTCTTCATCACTTTCAGGCACTACATCCATAGGATCGACCGTTAGCATTGCGCCGCTGCCCCATTGCGCCCGTTCCTGCGGCAGGATGGAGGTCTTCACCCATTGACCGGCAGCGCCGTGCAGTTCTGGTACAGGCACCACGCCGCGCCAGCCATCGTCCCTTAATATGCTGATATCGGTTCCTTTCGAAAAAGCGCAGCCGTTATTCTGGACCCACATTTTGAGTGTGTTTGTATCCCAATTCATCGAGGCACCTTTGATCTCGAGGTCCACATCACCCGGGCTCCAGTTGTATATCGTTTCAATTTCTTTGCTGAAGAATTGTCCTGCATCGTCAAACATAAATACAACCATCGAATCGGTGGTGATCGCCACAGCGCCTTCATATGCCGTTGTTATATTTGCCATACCACCGCCATGGCGGATGACTGGATGAGAAGAATGAATAGCGTCAATATGCTCTCCTTCCCGGAAAAAGCGAATCCCAAGGTAGGTATCGGTTGTAGTCCAGGGTGCATACGTATGAAAATATTTCACATCAAATGCATGGCCGCTGCCACCACAGATATCCTCCGCTTTTCCAACCAGTTCAAGATAATCAGCCCCCTCGCACATATATCCCTGGTAGCGTTTGATATTACTGGGAGAAGATTCGGTTTTAATACGGTAAGCAACCACATAATAAGCATATTCTTCACCGCAAGGCGGTTCGATCCACCAATCTGAAATTGGATGTGACCGTTCATCAGAACTGTGGGTTGCGACAAGGTTCCCATTACGGTATATATGGAATCCATCAATCAATGACTCATCCCCTTCCCACTGCCACATAAGTACCTTTCTTTCATTTATGTGGATATCCGTCAATGCATATGGCCTGAGCATGGTCTCTTCCGGTGGATTGATGCGATAGGAGATCAGGAATCCATCTCCCCCGCTGGCGGTCTGCTGGATGAGCTGCCCATTCCAGTCTTCGGGCGGATGGTGGCCTTGCACTTCTCCCAGGAAGAAGGTGTTATTAACGCCATCCCTGCGCGCGTTGCACTCCACTTCCAGATCAAGCATATTATCATCCACCATGACTAACGTACTGTTGGCGCCGCCCAGGTGGGCGCGGATATTCCAGTGCAGATCACCGCTGGTGTCAAATGAGCCGTCTTCTGGAACCATCATACTTGGCTCCTCTTCCAGTGTTACATAACAGTACACCTCGTCATATTCCTGAAACACTTCAAAATCCACTGCTTCGACCATAAGTGGAGTCGGTGGGGCGAAAAACCGCCCGCCAACAAAATCCGAAGCGGAGCCAAGAATGGCTTCGATAATATAATCCGCGTTCAGCGTTGCAGACGGGTCTTCCTGAGAGGGGGGTGGCTGGAAACCGCCCTCCGGGTCATTGGGATCTGGAAGCGTGTTTCCGTTTACCCCGTCAGGGGCAGGCACAAAGTCCGCATCCTCATCCGGCTCTTCTTCCGCTTCCGTTTCGGATACAAGCACTTCCACTGCTGCCTGGCCGTAGAGGTCCTGGTCGTTATAGGCGCGTACAGTCAGCGTGTACGCGCCTTCATAACGCGGCTGCCAGCCCTGCGTTATCGAATAGTTGGATGCTACCACACCTGTTTCATTGAAGCCGACCATGCGGTAGATTTCACCAAATGTTTCCCACAGTTCAACACGCGAAATGTTGTAGGTTTCATCATACGAGGTTGAATTGACCGCCACCATTTCACCCACAGCAATCTGCTGTCCCTGTTCCGGGTTTTCAATCTGCACGATGGGTACGCTGGGTGCAGGTTTGAGTGCGATAAACAGCAACCCCGCGGCAGATGTCACCAGCAAAACGGAAAAAACAACTATAAAAATAATCAGAATTGTTGTACTTGTTTTCTTTTTCATAGTAAACTCCTCATTCCACACATACCTGAACCTGCACATTCCCGCTGCTGGTTTCAGCCACATTGCCGGCGCTGTCCCAGGCCTTGACGTAGAACTGCACGATGCTGCCACCGTATGCCTGCATACTGGCCTGCATTTGGCTTGGCCCCAACGTCACTTGGTACTTTCCACCACCGTTGGCGTTCATAACCGGTGTTTGCCAGGCGCCGTTCTGCCCACCTTTCACAATGCGGTAGTAGAGCTTAACTTCAGATAAACCAGTATTATCGCTGACGGACGCGCTGATCGTCACGCTGTTTGGCGTGCAAGGCGCTTCCACGATCGGGTCTGGCGATGCGGCGAGATTGGAAATGGATGGGGGCGTTGTATCAGGTGGGGGTGGCTCTGTAGCTGTCGGAGTCGCAGGAGCAGGTGGGTTGGTTGGCTCTCTCGTCCAAGTTGGCTCCTTCGTCCAGGTGGGGGTAGGCATTCCAGTTTCAGTGGCTTCCGGCGATTTGGATGTGATTATTTCCGGCTCTGGTGTGGATGATGTTTCCACCACATTCACATGGACGGATCCCTTACTGCTCGCATTCAGGTTTGCATCATACTGGATCAATGTTATCGTGTGTTGACCAGAGGTGGTTGGTATCCACTCTTTTTGGATCGCGACTAGCGTTTCCCCGGGATTGGGCGCTGATTCTCTGGCGATCTCTTTCCCATCCAGCTGCAGGCAGTAATCGTTTACCCCATCCTTCGCGTACAGGTGGGCGGTGATGATAATTGATTCTCCAACCTTAAATTCTCTGCCGGATGTCGGAAAATCAAACCACACCCGTGAGCGGATATCCGCTTCGCTTGCACAGGCAGTCACAAACAATGATAAAAGGATGAGAAATATTAAAGAAAATAATCGGAGCAAAATATTTTTCCTTTCCATTTTTTCCACCTCTCGTTTTAAAGGAAGTTAATAGATTGGTAAATTATTCTTTACCATCATGCTAACTACTACAAGTAAAATGCTGATTAGTAAATACTAATTATTTAGTTGGCATCTAAAATTATTTTGTATAGTCTCAATTAGTATTTCTTTGCTTTGGGAAGAGTGGGGCTTTTGTTTGGAATCTCGGATGTTTAGTTGGATTGAAAAGGCGGTATTGGTGATTGAAGCAACCCATATATCCCGCTAAATAATTAAGTAATAAACTAAATCCTTACATTTTTATTATACAATATAACAATTAATAATTCAAGGATTGGTGAGAAAATATGAGTCGCCTTTCCCATTTTCGTGTGCAATTCGTGTGTAAATAGGGTGGAAGCTATGGAAACAATGGAAATAATGGACATTTTATATCCGATTTGTGTAAATAATAGACACAATGGACGCTTTTTTACCCCGTGGACAAGCTAAAAACTAACTCTCTATCAGTAGGTGAAATAGTTTTGATATAATGCATGAGCATAGGACTATTGGAACTTTACATACCACCATATCTGGGAAAAAAGGCATAAAAACGACCAAAAAGGCCACATCTGGGGGCGTTGGGAGTCTTAATTAAGCCATTGGACTCATAATCTCCTCTGCTTATTTACTTGCTCCGCAATAAACCCCAACCAATTCACATCGATCGAGAACATACCCCTCCATGTTGTTCAGCAGTTTTTTCTTGTTGATACCCGCTTCGACATCAAGCGCGTACAATTTGAAGAAATAACAGTGCCTGCCGCCCGGTGGGCACGGCCCGCTGTAATCATTGCGCGCCCAGCTGTTGCGCCCGTGTTTCGGCCCGCCGGACACGTTTTCCACCCCTTCTTCCAGGCGATCCGTGTCCGCCGGTAAATTGAATATCACCCAGTGCACCCACGTGCCGGCCGGTGTGTCGGGGTCATCTATGATCAAGGAGAAGCTATTTGTACCCGCAGGGGTGTCCTTCCACGCGAGCGCGGGAGAGACATTAGAATATACTTGCAGATTATACGCAATGCAGACCCCTTCCACGCGAGCGCGGGAGAGACATCCTCCCCGTCGCACGTAAACTTTAAGGGTATATTTTCCTTGTTTTTAAAAGCGGGGCTCATTAATTCCATTTCCTGTCTCCTTTAGGCCGCTATTTATTTTAATTCGTTTCCTCGACTGTGATCTCCACCCACACATCATACAGCTTCGCGCCCAGGTCGTTCTGGATCTGCCAGTCCCCGCGGTGCTCGCCTTCATCCTGCGGCGCGGTCAGCGGCAGTGTGATCGTCATAAGGTCGTCCGGCGCCGTATATCCCGGGAAGGGGATTTCATGCGCTCCCCCCATCGGGTCGCCGGAGACATACACCATCCGGTAGTTAGTGTCCCATGTGCACGTGCCGATGTTGCGGAATGTCCACGATTTGCTGAACACCTCTCCCGGGTTGATTACAGTCCCATCGGGCACTGTTTCCGAGAGGAAATCCATCGTTTCGCATATGCGCCTTTCAGGGTCGCGGGCGCTGTCCGCGTTTGCCGCGGGTGTTTCTGCAGCTTCCGCTTGTTCAGAAGCCATAGTATCCGCATCCGCCGATCCGGCGTCTATTTCAATGTAAGCGCTCATTCCCCATCGCAGATTTTCAACGCTGGCCGGCACGGAAATCGTCACGGTAAAATCATTACCTGCACCGCTGGTGGATTTCTCCGCGATTTTGGCAACCACGCCGTACACTGTTTCTTCGGGGATTACGTCAAAGAAGATCTCCACGCGGTCGCCAACTTCCACCCGAGCGGCTTCTTTTTCATCCAGGTCATCGGTTTCGATCACGAAATTGTCCATATCCGCCATCAGCAGGATAGGTTCCCCCGCGAAAACATTCTCGAAGGGGTCAATAAAAATATCAATGATCGCGCCGTCAAATGGGGCGCTGATCCTGGTAGCGGACAGGTTTTCTTCGGCCAGGTCGATCGCGGCTTCGGCAGCTTCAATCTGTTCGAACGCGGCTTCTTTTTCAGATTGCCGCACTTCCCGGAGTTCTTCCCGCAGCAGCGCGTCATACAATGCCTGCGCGTTGGTCAGCTGCGCCTTCGCTTCTGCCAGTTTCAGTGTTTGCTGCACCGTATCGCTTTCGACCAGCACATCTCCCGACCTGACCTGCTCACCTTTACGCGCCAGGATGTGCAGGTTGTTGGCCTTGTTTTTGAACCGCAGGGTTGCTTCCTGGCTGGGAACCACAATCGCAGTAGTGCTCACAATGCTGGATTGGCCTTCCTCTGCGCCCGTGTTTTCGCTGTCGATCGCCGGTGATTCAGACATCAGGGAACAACCGGGGAAAATAAGCAAAATCAGCAGAACAATGCAAGGATAGACAATTAATTTATTTTTCATCATTTTCATCATAATCACATTTTTCTGGCTACTCTTATTATATAGAATAAACGCTATGGTTTAGCGAAAAGTACAAACACATTGAATTTTTGAATCCGGCAGGTTGAATCTTGATATACAATAGGCATAAATATGCATGTCTCTTTACTATAAGGGAGAATTTGAGAGGAATACGATGGGCAACTTTCCAAAATTCCGAGCTTTTTCGATCATCCTGATCCTGTTTTCTGTGCTTTTCCTTGTTTCATGCGCAGCTGAAAACCAGGATACGTCTGCTGAAACTACCGAAGCGTTCATTCCACCGCAGATCGAAGAGACGACAGTGTCAGCCTCTGGGGAAGTTGTGCCGCTCATCAAGACCGAATTGAGTTTCCAGAACAACGCTAGCACGCTCGATATCAAAGTCGAGCCGGGCGACCGTGTTTCCGAAGGCGATGTGCTTGTCGAAAGTGATGACCTGCAGCAGATCGCGGATGTTGAGTCTGCCGAAGCGCGCCTGGCGGACGCGGAATCCGAATATGACATTCTCAAGCGTAATTTCGCAAACCAGATCGACCAGGATGCTGCCATCGCGAATATCGAAGCCGCCAGCGCCGCGCTGAAGCTCGCCCGCCAGAAACTGCAGCTGACCAAGCTATCAGCTCCTTTTTCCGGGACCGTCATCGAAGTCTACGCCAACGCCTTCGAGGATGTCATTACCAATGAAGCGGTCATCCTGCTGGCGGATATGACCTCACTGGTCGTGGAAACCACCGATCTGAATGAGATCGATGTCAATAAGATCAATATTGGAAATCGTGCTGAAGTGTCTTATGATGCCTTCCCGGAGTTGCGAGTAGAGGGCGAAGTGGTCGATATTAAATTGATCTCTGAGATCGGTTCAGGCGTGAATTACACAGTCACCATCAAGCCCGCCGAGATCACGGAGGATCTGCGCTGGGGCATGAGCGCTTTTGTCGTCATCGATATTTCAGAAGATTAGTGTTCCGCTTATTCGAAATGCAGGGCTTCCAGGATTTCCACTTTAACTGCGCGCCGTGCCGGTATGATCGCGGCGATCTGTGATATCGCCAGTGCGGCGATAAAGGTGATCCCCAGCCATAATTGCGGGATCAGGAACACTAAGTTATACCCTGCCATCGCTTTCATCCCGTAAATGATGATGCGCGACAGCAGGATGCCTGAAAGGATCCCAAAAACGGCACCGAGGATGCCGATCAGCGCGGCTTCCGCCAGGATCATGATGAACACCTGCCGCACGGTCATCCCGATCGCCCGCAGCATCCCGATCTCGCGCGTGCGCTCGATCACGCTGATCGTCAGCGTGTTGATGATCCCCAGTGATCCGACAGCGATCGCGATCAGCGATGTCACGTCAAACATGCTGAAGGCCTGCTCGAGCAGGTCAAATGCCTGCCCGCGGATGTCTTCGTTGGAGATGATCGAAAGCTTGTAACGTTTTCCGTATAGCTCATCAATGCGCTCTCCGGTGGCCGCGGCAGTGCCGGGGTCCTGCGCCTTGACCAGGAAGATGCTCACATCATTCACCCGGAAATACCTCCGCATCGTGTCCCAGCTGCCCTGGATGACTTTCCCCTGGTTGTTGAAATCCACAACCACCCCTGCGATCGGAAACAGCTGGTATCCGCTCCGTGTGCGCAATCGCACAAAGTCACCTTCCTTTAGCCCGTGCAGTTCAGCCAGCACGCTCGAGATCAACAACCCGTCATTCTCGATCATGTCATTGATCACAGCGGTTGTGTCGGTTTCAGGGTCGCTGAAAATGAATTTTGTCACTTTTACGTATTCGATCGGATCGAAACCCATAAAACTGATTGTTTCAAATTCCCCATCCGATGTCTGCCAGTCCACGTTGATATAACGGATGGGCACGACCGAAGATACCGCCTCGATTGAAGCGATCCGGTCTGCCAGATCTGAACGCAGCGGGATCGATGAGGAAATATAGATATCGCCGCCGATATAGCCGTCCATCCAGTTGTTCAAATCCCCCGCGAATGATGATGTGATCACCTTCGTCATGATCACCATCGATACGCCCACGATCAGTGCGGCGACTGTCAGTGTTGTCCGCAGCCGTGATCGCTGAATATTTCGGCTGCCCAGCTCGCCGCTTTTACCGTAGATCGCTCGTATCGCCGGCCGACTGATTGGCTCGCCGATGCGCACGATCACGGGGATCAGAAGTGTGATGCCGGTGAATAATCCAAATACAGTGAAGCTGCCTGCTGTGAATTGCGGGTCATTCGGAAACGGATTGATGGCCAGGATCGCGAAGCAGATCACCAGCAGCACGATCCCGCCAATCCAGCCGTAGCGGATGATCCAGCCTTCCTTGGATTTGCTGCGCACCCGCAAAGCTTCCAGCGGAGAGATTCTGCCCGCCTGCCATGCGGGTATCAGCGCGGAAAAGATCGTCACCGATAATCCCACCAGAAAACTGCGCAATAGCAGGTGGGCGGGAAATTGTACCTGAGACAGCGTTTGCACCAGGATGATCTCCATCAGCCGCGTTAGCCCGCGCGATAGCACGAATCCCAATCCCAGGCCGATCCCCGCGCCAATCGCCCCCAGGATCGTCGCTTCGAGCAGCACTTGAAAGGTGATTTGCCCCGGCGTCATACCGATCGTACGCAGCATGCCAAACTCGCGCGTCCGTTCCAGGACAGTCATCGCGAACGAGTTGTAAATGATGAAAGCGCCCACGAATAATGCCATGCCGCTCAGCAGGTTCAACCCGATCTGGTAGCTTTCCAGCATCTGCGTCATCCGTTTCCCCTGGTTTGCCGGAAAGATGACCGATACTTTTTTGCCTAACCGCGTTTGCAGTTCATCTTTGAGCGCGTTCAATGCCTGGCTGGATATGCCGGGATCAGCAGTCAGGATATCGATCTGGTCGATCTTTCCTTCCCGGTCAAATAACTCCTGGGCTGTCTCAAGACGCATCACCCCGAATTGTCCGTTGTTCACCTGCCCCGGGCCTTCCTTGGTGATCAATCCAATGATTTTCAGGGATTCAAATCCGAATGGTGTCAGGATATCAACATATTCACCGATTTCGAGATCATTCTCCGCCGCGAAATCTTCCACCAGGACAATCTCATCACGGTTCGAATCGCTGGAGATGAATTCTCCCGATGATAATTTATATTCACGGATCGTCATATCGATTTCTGGCTGGATGCCGTGGATCAGTAAAGCGCCGCCGCTTGCCCCGAACAGGCCCAGATCGATCGAAGTGGATGTTTCTGTATCCAGCAGGTCGCTGGTTTGTTTCAGAATCGGTGAAGCTGCAAAGATTCTGGGGTTGTTTTCGATAGTTGAAATGAAAACTTCATCAAATCCATCATTATCAGTTTCTGTGCTCACGACGGATAATTTCGCGCTACCGGATGTATCGCTGAATAATTTCACGATGGAATTCAGCGCGGTCTGGTTGGTAACGCTGATCGCCAGCAGCGTTGCCACGCCAATGATGATGCCGATCATGCTCAGTAGAAATCTTCGGAAGCGGAATCGTATTGACCGCAGTGCGATGTATCGGCTTAGCAGCATGCTCATAATCCCAATGTTCGCATTTCATCCAGAAGCTTATCCCGCTTCGTGTCGATATCCTTGCTGCCTGAAAACCTGATTTTCTTGACAATATTCCCGTCCTGCAGAAAAACAACCCGATCAGCGTAAGCGGCTGCACCTGGGTCATGAGATACCACCACGACTGTTTGGTTAAACTCCTCACAGGATTGGCGCAGCAGTTCCATGATCTCATTGCCGGTTTTGGAATCCAGGTTGCCGGTTGGTTCATCAGCCAGCAGAATGGCGGGATTGGTGATCAGTGCCCTCGCTACGGCAACCCGCTGCTGCTCGCCTCCGGATAATTGGTCAGGGCGGTGGTCGCGACGTGCGGATAACCCGATCAGCGCCAGCAGCTGGTCAAGTCTCTCCTGGTGGCCCCTGGGGCTTTGCCCGTCAATCACGATTGGCAGCATGATATTCTCTTCAGCGGAAAGTGTCGGCATCAGGTTGAAGAATTGGAACACAAACCCCACATGTTTTCGCCGCGAGAGGGTGATTTCCTTTTTATTTAATTGCGACAATGCCTCGTCAGAAAGAAACACCTCGCCGGCTGTGGGTGTGTCCAGCCCGCCCAGCAGGTGCATCAGCGTTGATTTTCCGCTGCCGGAAGGCCCCATGATGGCGACAAATTCGCCCTCTTTCACGGAAAAATTGACGCTCTTTAGGGCTTCCACCGCGTGCTCACCCAGGATATATGATTTTGATAGGTCTTGTGCTTCCAGTAGTTTCATCGGGTTCTCTTCAATTCTTGTTGATATAAACTATACCGGCATTTGCGTCAACCGTCAGCGTTTCTCCATCCTTCACCCGCATGATTCCCAGCGCGGACACGACGGATGGGATGCCGTATTCTCTGGCAACGATCGCGCAGTGCGATAGCATCCCGCCGGACTCGGATATCACCGCCCCGGCTTTCGGGAGCAGCGGTGTCCATCCCACATCAGAGAATGGTATCACTAACACATCGCCCTCTTTGACCTTCTCGAATTCATCCGTGCTTCTGACAACACATGCCGGCCCGCTGTAGAATCCTGCCGAAGCCGGTACCCCTGTAAATTCGCTGCTCGCTTCGATCTGCAGGATCGGTTCATTGTCCCCGTAAATGATTTCAGGCGGGATGATGTCCTCCTGTTCTTTCATCATTTTCTTATGGTGCTGGATGGTGTCTGTTATCGCCTGTTTGGATATTTCACCTGAGAATACCCTCCGGATTTGGGATTCATCCAGATAAAATATATCCTCTTTTTTCTTGAGGAATTTCCGCTCGACGAGTTTCGTTCCCAGTGCCAGGAACAGGTAGCGGAAAAGGCCATATCCATAAATGTAGCTGGAGCTTACCCTTTCCCGCAGTACCCGGAATTTCCGCGCTTTTTGATAGACGCGCTTGAACAGCAGCCTTCGAACTGGACCGGTCCTGACATCCTTAAGGGATGTTTTTTCAGCGCTTTCACTGCTTTTCCCATAATTCGCGATCATCTGCATGATCAGCTTAGGATTTTCGCGCCACGGCGCGTAAGAGAAGTCGTTCCCGCTGTCGCTGAAATGTCCGAACGCGTCGATAAATGCCTCAAATTCCCCCGCGAAATCATTTTCCTTGGCCAGATTTCCCAATGCGGCTTCCGGATCCGCGACAAGATCATGCCGCATTTCTTTTGGAAGTGCGCTGAAGGACCGATTTAGATCTGCGAGATGAGAGTTTGGATCATAGGCGGAATTCTCGACATTACCTTTCATCAGAACGAAATTGAGAAGATTCATGCCCACCCGTTCCAGATGCCGCTTCAGCATGCGGTTGTGGAATCCCAGCAGCAGCGGCGCGATGATGTTGTAGTAAACAATTTTCTGCACCAGCGCCTTATGGGTTTCTATTTGTGCGAAAAGGGTGTCGGCATCTTTTTCGATAAAAGAATGGCGGTCGAGAGCGTTGAGTACGCTTTCAACATCCTTGAGATCGTGGGCGATTTTTCTCCCGATCGATAGGTGCCGGATGCCGAATTTAAGCATACGCGGGATGTGCCGGATCATTTCTTTTCCTGGCCGCATCGCGCTTTTCCCCTCCTCATCCTTTTTCAGCCCCATCATGGACTCCAGGGCGTCCGGTGGCATCCCCATCGATTTGAATACTTCTCCGAAAATACCCATGTTGAAATAAGTCCGGTAGAAAAATGCGTGCGCCAGGTCTTCAGGTTCGATGCCCAGCGGGCCGACGATGCTTTCAAGGATACCCAGCCAAACGGAATTCACCAGCGGGATATTCACCGACCACACCAGTGGTTTGATCATCCCCGGCAGCATATCGCGCGATATGCGGTTGGAGTAGATCTTGATGTTTGATAAACTGCTGATCGGGCGCGCTTGCAGGTAATAAATATCAGTGCCGTCATAGGCCCATTCAATATCAAGGTCCATTTTCAGGGCTTTTTTCATCTTCAGCGCGTCATCTGCCAGTTGTTTTATCAACGCAGTGGAATCCGGGTCGCTCTCGTCGCTGGTGATCTCCCCATTCCGCAGTGTCCAGCGTTTCGCGTTCGCGCCTTTCTGCATCAGTGCGTCGCCGTATCCTGCTACTGCTTCTACAATGGTCTCTCCCGCGAATGTCACCGGGTTGCGTGTCAGCGTCACCCCGGAAAGCACCGGTTCCACCATCTCCTGGATGATCACGCCCATCAGGATCTCATTTTTCCCGATAGCGCTCTTTTGGATATAGGATTGCAGCTGCGCGGATTCTGTTTCCTGCCACACATGCTCGATCGCGTCCATGATCTTTTCAACGGATTGCACATTCAGCAGCGATTCGAACTGGCCGGCAAATGAGAATTGCAGGGAGTCTTCCAGGTTGGATGAGGAACGCACCGCGTATTTTTTTTCCGGCGCGATAATGATGTCCAGGTCACTTCTGATAGCGTCTAAAATAGTCTTATCGCCTGCCTGATAGCGTTTATAGGTGTCCCAGCTAATTGCGTAAGTTTTTGGGATCAAAAACCCCAGCTTCTGCATCTTTACCAGGCTTACGGCTTTATCACCGACATTGAGTCGCTTTCCGCGCTTTCCAATCGGCTGAATGATTTGTAATGTACGCTGCACCGGTTTTTCTCTGACCATGGTCACTCCGATGTATCCGGATCAGGATCGTTCTCCTGCTCATCATCAAATTTAAAACCCATGGCACGCGCCATTTTTAAATACCCTCGTCCCATTGGTGTTGATAATCTGTTGTTGCTGGTGTAACTTTTATTCTTAATAGCCATTTTAATTTCGGGAATCATCGCCAGCCAGAAAATGATATTGATCGCAAATGCGTAAAAAATGAATTCGATCTGTCCCGACTTTCGCCACCACATCCAGGGTATCAGCAGCCACATCCAGGATACGGTTGCTATTAGATAATTATGGAAAACGACAACCCCCAGAAATACACCTACAAGCGGGGTGACCAGTACAGCTAAAGGATCCAAAACGAGCAGAGCTCCCATGATGGTTGAGTACCCCGCGCCCCCATGAAAACGGTGATAGATTGGCCAGTTATGCCCTATCATCCCGCCCACCCCCGCGAGTACGTGTGCCCAGGTATTATCCGGGAAAAAGCGCCTGGCAAGGAACACCAGCACCGCTACCTTCATGATATCCAGAATAGAGACGACCATACCTGCCATGGGTCCCAGCTCAGAGCTGACTGCGTTCGCCCCAATCGATATGACCTTATTCGATTCCTCTTCGCCTTCCAGAGGAACTTCAAAATCCGCCACATCTTTCCCTGCCCAGATTTTTGTAATGATGCGTGCGAAAGATATTGAGCTGAATAGGTAAGATATTAGAAAAGTAGCTGAAATATCAAGAATATTCATCTGCCTGCTCCTAAAAAATAATCACATTCCTAAAAATAATTTTTATGCAGGTGGGTGGGTATCGTTGTCAGGTTTAGGATCTTTTGCTCTTACGGCGGTGTCACCTAGCTCAATTATATAGTTAAAGAGTAAGTTTTCTGCGTTCCTTTGCGGCTTTAAAAAGACTCACAGAATTCAGCTGCCTTATTGGTCGCTGAATAAAAATGGTTTGTATGTAATTAATTGATGACATACTTCGTGATAATTAAATTTACTACTTGGTCACTGTTGCTGGGTTTGGCTTGTCTGCTTCATTTACATATAGTGTTTGCGTCAGGTTGTTTTTCAGTCATTCATTTTTTCTGATTGACCGCTTTGGTTGATTTTTCACGGGCGATAAGCAGGTAAGCGCAGGTGATTACTATGGAAATTATGGATAAAATTGTAATTGTATCCATCTCGCGTTTTCTCCTTTTCTTATTGTTTGTGTTATTCCCGTCCTGGTGGTATCGCAAATACATCGAACTATGGCAGCCGGAAGGTATACACGATAAACAGAAATCCGGCGGTTACGAATAGGCAAATGCTGGCCCACATGAAACCCTTCGATGGTGTGGTTTTTTCTATATGTCTTTCAACCACTACTGTCAGAACGCTGGTCAGCAGCAGTACAATATTAGCCAGCACGATTTCAACGATGAAGTTGTCCACTTAACCATAAACGGCTTCTGGCAGGAAATAAAGCAGAACCATGACCCAGGGCAATAATACAGTGGTAAAAATCCTGGTTGTGATGAAGTTCTTCAAGTATTTCTTCTCTCTCCGGAACATGAGCTCGATCACATTGGTGATCATGTAAGAAAAGTATCCGATTTTCATATGTTGGAAAATGGATTTATTGATGCCGCTAAATAAAGACACGAATGTGGTAGGAAAAAAATCGTAGGCATAGTGCAGTCCAAGAAAAACGACTTGGTTGATTAGTGTTTTTGCCAATATAGAAAATGCATGATCTGAATAAGTTTTGGTATGATTTCTTTTACTCATTAGTCTGGCTCCTTATCTGGTGTGTTGCTTTTCTCTGGATGTTATGCTTTGCTGATATTCACATGTCCGTAGTAATGCAATACTTTCATTATGCTCCTATTGGATTTTGTCTCTATTGCTGCTTGCGTAGAGAAGATAAGATCCTGTAGCAAATGCTGTTTGCCCGAGAGAGTTAACCCCTTGCTCGATCCACTGCCGCTGAATGGGGTGCAAGAAGTCCCGAGTTCAAATCTCGGCGCCCCGATCATAAAAAAAGAGTGATAATTGGAAGATCACTAGATAAAAACAATTCTGCTCATATCCGCTAATTTTGTTAAACTTTACAGTGAATTATTATTAATTTACCTCTCGTGTCCATTTTAGGCTTAGTATGGCAGCGGTTAGCAGCAATCCCGCGCCTGCCGCAAAAGGGAGGTAGATATTTGTATCAAGCATCAATCCCCCCAGGATTGGTCCCGCAATTCGTCCAAGGCTCACAAACGAATTGCTTAGCCCCATGGTAACGCCTTGTTCTGATTTTGTTCGTTTGGATGTGAGAGAGATCAGTGCCGTGCTTTGAAGGGATATGGCCGCCGCTAAGATCGATGTGCATACTATTACGGATACCAGCCCATTTGACAAAATCAAGCTTCCCAGCCCTACAGTTCCGATAAAAAAACCGTAAATCACGACCTTCTCCTCACCAATTGCCTTCGTTGCCGGACCGATCAGCAGTCCAACCGCAAGCATTGAAACCAGCGCCAAGGTCATATATATTATCCCAACCTCTTCTGTTCCAAATCCAAATCGATCTAATCCGTATAACCCAAACGTACTTGAGAAAATATAAAGACCGCTCGTGGAAATGAGTGTTAGCATGAATAGTTTCCCCATTGGACTAAAAATGACTTCTTTCCACTCGCGAATATTGAAAACTGGTTGTTCTTTGGCAATTTTGTTTTTCATATCTGGTTTTGACTCAGGGAGGAATATCATTGTCAAAATCAACGAAATTCCAGCCATTGCAGCCGCGATAAAAAACGGAGTAGAAAGGGAATGTGAAGCGACTAATCCGCCTAACATCGGTCCCAGTACACCCCCAATGCCTCCCGCAGCGGTTAACCTACCAATGCCTTTGCTTACATCACCATCAGGTGCGCTATCTCCGATATAAGCCATTGTCGTCGGTGCGGTCGCGGAGGAAAGGATGCCGGCTAAAACGCGTGTAAAGAAAAGCATCCAAAGCCGGTCTGCGAATCCAAACCACAACATTGTGATCCCAAATCCTATAATGCCGATCATAAGGACGCGTTTTCTTCCAATACGGTCTGAAACGCTTCCCCAAACAGGTCCAAATATCAGACGCATGACTGCGTATGATGCGTCAAGCAAACCAAGCTCAGTACCGCTCGCTCCCATGCTTTCAATATAGAAAGGCAATATTGGAGAGAAGATGCCGTATCCAAGCGACACGACAAGGAGGACAAAAGAAAGGATATTAAGGTTCCGATTTTGATTATCCATTATTGCCCGTTTTGGCCTTTATTATTAAGATTTCTGGATTAAGCATTCAGCAGGGTTACCGTTCCAGCATCACCATTTACACGGATCATTTGCCCGGATATTATCCTTATCGTTGCAACGCCTGTTGCCGTTACCGCGGGAATGCCGTACTCCCTTGCAACAATACTGCTGTGGCTCAGCATTCCGCCAACGTTCGTGACCACCCCAGATGCCATCGCGAATAGTGGCGTCCAAGCAGGAGTGGTTATATCGGCAATCAGCACATCACCGGCTTTCATCTTGTTGAAATCTTCTGGTCCGTGCAAAACACATGCCGGTGCTGTGACCACCCCTCCCCCAATTGATAGTCCTTTTATTTCTGATCCAGTTTGCTCCAAATCACCTGCTGGTCCTGCAAATTTGTACATCCAAGTTAACAAGTTCTTTCGCTTTGATAAAATCTGAGGTGGAATGGCGCGTTTCTGGCCTCGCCAGATCATCTTTCGGTTCTCCACCTCTTCTATTTTGTTCTCTAATATCCCTTTTCTAAGGTCTAATGCCTCAGCAAATTGTAAGGTTTCTCTTTCCTCCAACCAGAAAATGTCATCTCTATTTTCAATAACTCCGACTTCTACTAATCGGCTTCCAAGTTCTCGTAGCATCCGTCGGAGAAGTGGCCAACCTAGGCCCACAGCCGCAAGTGAATCTTCACGGAATGGGGCGCTTTCCTGCGCCCAGGCAAGTCGTTTTTGGAACCATCGTTTGCGTATTGGTCCTAGCCGATTAATGGTTGCCTCAGTGATTTCTTCACGACGATTTGCCAACTCTTTCTGCCGTGTATGGGGATTTGATCCCTTTCCGCTTAGATAGAATTTGATTGTCTCGATAACCGGTCTTGGATCATCTGCTGCGACTGCGTTATAGAAATCGAGGTTATAGATGGCATACCCAAATTCATCCAGGTAAACCTTGAACCTATTCGTCCACTCTTCCCAATATTTTTTGGATATTCCATCAAGTTCTTTTCTCGACAGGAAGGATTCTGCAATTGTTGCAGTTGATGCCTCTAATAGCACGTCCTTCAATGAAGCTTGTCTCTTCACCCACATTGCCAAATCATATAATTTTTTTTCCGCTCTGATCGGTTGGCTCTCAAACCCCAGGATGAATTCAGATGCTTTCGGATCGTTTTTTCTCTTGATGAACCAGTTATAAACAATCGTAAAAAACCCTTCGGATAATCCTACTATTGGCATCACCAACTGCACACCGGTAAACATTCGTGTGCCCCAGTAAAGCAGTTCTCGGCTACCTTCAAGTAGAATTACTGAAGACAATTCACTGATGGGTTTTGATTTCCATTTTTGGATTATTTTCTGGTAGTCTGGAAGTATCTCTTCTTTCCAGTAAGTTGCGCCCCACTTTAAAAATCCGCCTTCTGGACCTCCAAACAATGCGGGTATTGAATCTTTATACATTCGCAAAATGATCCCTTTCCCCAACTTCAGGAACATATAAAAATAGTCATTGATTGTGGTAAATCCAACGTACTCTTGAAAGTAATTAAACTTTGGCATGACGCTGCTGACCAGCGCGCCCAAGCTTTTTGTCATTTGGTCAGGCGCAATGGTTCTAAATAATGGTGTAGCTGGATCTGGTAATTGCTCAATGATGCTCGCTCTCATATACATTGTGCGGTCATGTGGTCCATTCCATTCGGTTGGTGGATCGATCGATGGTTCAGGTAATGCGGTGATAGGTCTTGCTTGTAGGATGGCGATCTCACCGTTTTCGATTGCCCACTCTATATCCATCGTCATTCCATACAGAGCTTCGATCTCCGTACCTAATTCTGCTAAAGCGATTGCCTGCGTGTCGCTGATAGATGCGATTTTTTGGTTATCTTTGGGAATTGCCTGCTCAACAGTCCCCCCTTCCACTCGGATTGTCATCATATCCTTCTCCCCGATTGTTCTGGAAATAAGCGCAAAATCATCCTTATTTATCACGTAAGAATCGGGGGTAACGCGTCCTCCGACGATTGTCTCACCCAAGCCAAATACCGAGTTAATCAATACCTCATTTCTTCTCCCATTCGACGGATTGGCAGTGAACATCACACCGGCAGAATCCGCGTCAATTAATTCCTGGACCACCACAGCCAGGCTGACAGCTTCTTGATCAATATTATTCCGCATCCTGTACCCTATTGCGCGTGCAGTCCAAAGGCTCGCCCAGCATTTCTTAATCGCTTCTAAAACATCTTCCTCACCTTTTACATTCAGGAAACTCTCCTGTTGTCCGGCAAATGATAGGTCAGGCAGGTCTTCAGCAGTAGCTGACGAGCGCACAGCGGTGAATATTTGTTCATCATCGAACTTTATATATGCGCTACTTATTGCCTTTGTTATATTCGCCGGAACAATACCTGCAGAAAATCCTTCGCGTATTTGCGTTGAAGCCGCTTCCAATGTTACAGGATCATCAACAGAAACTATTTTTAGAGAATTACTGATTATTTCGTTTAGTCCATTGGCAGACACAAAATCTTGGTATGCTGCAGTTGTTACATGGAAACCATCGGGGACTGGTAATCCACTCTGGCGAAGTTTCGCTAGCGAAGCGCCTTTACCGCCGCTGCTCGCAAGATCAGCCCGTTCATCATCAAGAACTAATACATATGTTTTGACCATTTCTACTCCCTATATATTTATTGTCCAAACCAATTTTTGAGCATTTCTTCATTAACGAGTGACAGCGAGCCTTTTGGTGCAGCAAGAACACGTTCCATGGCTGCCTGAACAGCTTCAAACTTTTGCCGCGCTTCACCCAAGGGGTCATCATATCTCCCCGGATGCAGCAGGATATCTTTCAAATCATTACTGATAGATTTACCTATAGCGATAACCAATGGGGCAGTTTCTATTGGATAATCAGTCTGAAATACACCCGCTTCAATGCCTTCATTAAGAATATCCACATATAACTGTGAAATTCGTTCACGCGATAGCTGCCTGTATCTCTCTCTCAGTTGATAATTTTGTAATATTTTGCTTGCTCGTAGAAGTTCGATCATTTCCTCTTTACGCCCTATCTTAAAATCGCTGCTTACTTTGATCGCATGTTTCCATTTTTCGATCGGATTTAATGATGTATCTTCCGCGATCTGCAACACCGCCTCCCGTAATTCCTCTACCAAATTAATTGTGATAGCTTCGAGTACATCCTCTTTAGATTCAAAGTAATAATAGAAAGTACCTTGTGCAACCCCCATTTCTTTCACAATATCACTTACGGCTGTTTCGTCATACCCTTTTTCTAAAAATAGCTTATATGCGGTTGAAATGATCTCTTTTCGTCTTTCTTCAACTGTTTTGGTTACCCGTATCATAACTTTTCTCCAATTCTGACTGACAGTCAGTCAAATATAGTATACAAAATTTTAGATTACTTGTCAAGCCTTTTAGTTGCTATCCATCTATAATTTTTGAAATGGACCTTGGTAGATAACTCAATCGATTTTTTCCTGCTTCATGTATTTTGAATTCTTGGTACCTGACATAAATCCAGTTATTATTTATTCTTTAGTCGCTGTATTTGTACGTAATAGGTTTTCAAGCAGGCCTTTCGTACGGACTGTTTTTAGTCGCCTTTCCTGGTTGATTTCGTGTGCAATTCGGGTGCAACCCCTGTGCAACCCCTGTGGAAACAATGGACGCTTTTTTACCCCGAGGACAAGCTAAAAACTAACTCTCTATCAGTAGGTGAAATAGTTTTGATATAATGCATGAGCATAGGACTATTGGGACTTTACATACCACCATATCTGGGAAAAAAGGCATAAAAACGACCAAAAAGGCCACATCTAGGGGTGTTGGGAGTCTTAATTAAGACATAGGACTCATAAGCCCTTGGTCGTGGGTTCAAATAGCTCACAACGCTCCACAGTAGCGTCACAAGCCCTCGCAATCTTTTTGTACACACTACTTCAGGCGAAAATCGCTGAAATAAATCATTATTTTCCATATAAGGAGGTGCTTGAAAATGTAAAGTAGAACAAGATAATGAGCAGGGGATAATCAGTCCTCTCAACATGGTATCAATTGAAATTATCTAATAACTTTATATGGTATACTTTTATAAAAATAATACCAAGTTTGATAGTTAGAATCGGTTTGCCATCTAGGGGTGATTTACGACAATAAAAATTACCATTTTACCACTGCCCAATCACATAATAAGCATTATCTTTTGCCATACACAACAAAAATATTTCATGTCAAATAAAGTGAATATTATTCTGGATATATATTTAAAAAGTCTTACTTTTATATACT
>Ga0180434_10002320_pt1 | contig 25728 bp, 22 predicted proteins | sample SS_ome_7_FD_132453 | JGI IMG/M metagenome (GOLD analysis project Ga0180434, IMG submission 132453) | Hypersaline lake sediment archaeal communities from the Salton Sea, California, USA - SS_1_D_2 metaG | ecosystem: Environmental > Aquatic > Non-marine Saline and Alkaline > Hypersaline >... | reverse complement strand
TCCTTCACCGCGAAGACCCTGCAACAAAGCAGATGAGGCAAGATCAGCTCGCCTGTAAGGTAAAATATGGCTGCATTAAAGGTAAGGTCATAACTTGAATTAAAATCAGAATCATGTTCCTGATAGGAATAGTCTTGTAAAAAGCATTTATCATGATAATTTTATTGAGGGATGCAATCATATTTTATGAATAGCCAGGGAGAATTCACCTTTACAGGTGAGTAAAAATGACATAAAATCACCCGTAACATCGTCTTGAAGGAGTATTGACGGATCAGTAAAAAAAGACAAGTATATAGAAAAATGTATATATATTTATCTAAATCCGTTATTATTATAGGCGGCCGTGTACAAAAATTGCCACATTATTTATTTGACAAAGATAAATATATTTGGTAATAAGGTACTCAGGTCAGGGAAGGTGAATAAAAAAACACATGAAAAAGAAAGCCATGTATCCAGGTTCCTTCGACCCTATAACGAATGGCCATGTTGACATTATAGAAAGGGGATTGAAAATTTTCGATCAAATAGATGTCGCTGTTTTAAAGAATCCCAAAAAAGAACCTCTTTTTACGACTAAAGAGAGGGTCAAAATGATCGAAACTATTTTTCCTGATCAGAAGAGAGTAAAGATTCTATCTTTCCATGGACTTCTTGTTGACTTTGCAAAAAAAATGGACTCTAATATTGTTATCAGAGGGTTAAGAGCAGTTTCGGATTTTGAGTACGAATTCCAGATGTCTCTGATGAACAGGAAACTGGCTCCGGATATTGAGACCCTTTACATGATGCCTGCGGTGGAATACTCCTTTCTGAGCTCTCAACTGGTCAAAGAGGTGTGCCTGTTGGGCGGCTGCCTCAAGGGATTGGTCCCCCCCTCTGTTGAAGGGAAATTAAAGGGGAAAATTAAAAAAACCCAAAATATAACTTTATAATAAGGAAATAAAAAATGCTTGGAATCGGACAGCCAAAACAAGCTATAGGATTAGACATTGGATCTCATTCCATTAAAGCTGTCGAGCTTAAAGCTGCAAGAGGGAAAGAAGATAACTTTGTGTTGAAAAAAATCGGATATGAGCTTCTTCCCCCTGATGCCATTGTAGAAGGGACCATAATCGACTCTGCAGCAGTAATAGAGACCATCAAAATAATTTTTGATGAAAATAAAATATCTAATAAGAATGTCGCCATTTCCATCTCCGGAAACTCAGTGATCATAAAAAAGATATCCCTTCCTTCCATGGAAAGCGAAGAACTTGCGGAATCAATCATATGGGAAGCCAAACACAATATTCCCTACCCTTATGAGGAAACCAATGTCGACTACGCAGTTCTCAGACCGCCTGATTATTCAGAAGGAAGAAACCTGGATATTCTGCTCGTGGCAGCAAAAAAAGACAAGATCGCCAACTACAGCAATGTTATCAGCCAAGCCAAGAAAAACCTGGATGCCATAGAAGTGGATGTTTTTGCCCTGCAAAATGCTCTGGAACTCAATTATCCTGAGATCTTCAACAACAAAACAATCTCCATCATAAACCTGGGTGCGAACATCACAAATGTGATCATCATAGAAAAAGGAATCCCCCAATTGTTCAGAGACCTTTCCATCGGAGGCTCGTTTTTCACAGAGAACCTCAGTAAAGACCTGAGTATCAATTTTGATGACGCTGAAAAGCTCATCAAAGGACTTCCTGTTCAGAATATTCAAACGGACCAGTTCAAAACAGTGTTAAACATGAACATCCAGAATCTTCTCGATGAAATTGAAAAGACCTTCTCTTTTTATGAAGCAGGAGAAAAAACAGGAAGGAAAATCGACTTTGTCTTTCTAAGCGGAGGGCTTTCGAAACTAAAAGACCTTCACAGTAATTTTGAACAAAAGTTCAATATCAAGACTGATATTCTCAACCCATTTAAGAAAATAGAATACGATGAGAAAAAATTCGATTCTATATACTTCGATGAGCTTTATGCTCTTTTCGGAGTGGCAACAGGTTTGGCATTACGAAAAACGGAAAAATAACCATGATAAGGATCAATCTATTAAAGCCCGGGAAAAAAGAGGTATCAGAGGCACCCGCTGCCCCTGAGCCTGAATTTAGAGAAAAAAAACGACAGTTTCCTTATATGCTTATCTTTCTTCTTGTCATAGTACTGATAGGAGCCCTTTTCCTTCTCCAAAAAAGGGAATTAGACAATGAAAAAACCTTGCTGGAAGACGCGAAAGCTGAGAAACAAAGTCTTCAGTATGTACTGACAAAACTTGAAGACTTAGAGAGACAGAAACAAGTACTGAGCAGAAAAATAAACCTGATAACCCGTTTGAAATCAAGGCAAGGAGTCGGCGTTATCATTATGGACGAACTGAGCAAAAACCTTCCGGATTGGGTCTGGCTGACCGAAGTAGATTTCAAAGATTACAACCTCTTGATTAAAGGAAAATCCCTGTCCAATAATCTGATCGCTGACTACATCTCTAATCTTGAAGAAAGCAAGTACTTCAACAATGTGGACCTCATATCCTCTACATTGAGAGAGGTGCGGAACAATAAGTATCTTGAATTTTCAATGAATGCCAGTTTTGTCTTGCCTTACACTCCTGTCGAGACAGAAGAAAGCGCAAAGGAGAATTCCCAATGAAAGACTGGCCATGGTACGGTTATGTATTGGTAGCCCTTATAATCTTAGGGCTTTTCTATTTCATACATTACAAGCCAAAAAACAACGAGCTTACCAGTATTAGGGACGAAAGGGTCAGGACGGAAAAAGAAGTTATGATGCTGAAGCAGAAAAAGGAAGAACTGGATCAGATCGAACAGGAATTAAAATCAATGGCCGCTCAATTGAACAGACTGGAAGCTATCATCCCCGAGGAGCAAGAAATAGATGTTATATTGAGAAGGATCCAGCAGCTTGCCTTTGATTCAAGAATAGACATCGTCCGGTTTACGCCGAAAGCCCTAATCGCCAGGGAGTTCTTCTCAGAAAAGCCCATATCCATGGAACTTACGGGAAACTACCATAATATTGCGAGTTTCTTCAGCAAACTCAGCAACTTCTCAAGACTGTTCACCATGGAAGATTTCTCAATAAGAGCCTTAAGGGATCAAACAGACGCTCTAACGGTTAGGACTAATTCCACGGCTAAGACCTATGTCTTCCACGAAGAGACTTCTCAGGAAGAAAAAGGCGAAGAGAGGAAGTGATGAAAAAAACAACCATATGTACACTCTTATCTGTTTGTCTGTTCACCGCTTTTCTCATCCCTGCTTACGGTCAGGAAATAACAGGCGAGGAAACAGCAGAAGAAGCCGGCATCAATCAAATCGAAAGGGAGACCTACACTTATAACCCCGCGGGACGGCGCGACCCGTTCAGAGATCTCCTGGGCGGAAGTGAAGCTGAAGAAGAAGCCGGCACAAAAACGGTATCACAAATGTCCATAGACAATATCATCCTTATAGGCATTTTAAAAATAGAAAACAACCTTATAGGAATTATTAGAGGCCCTCAGGGATTTCCTTATAGAATCAATGAAGGTGATCAGTTCAACGATGGTTTTGTGCTGACCATTAAAGAAAGACAGATAATCTTTAGAAAGACAAAAAACAGAGGAATCCCTTTGTCAAGACCTATTAATGTAACCAAAGAAATAAATCCACAGGAGCGATAATATGAAAGGGAAAAAATATTTACAGGCAGCCGCCTTTCTATGTATTATAACGCTTGTTAGCGGATATCCCGTCTCCAGCAATACCCAACAGCTTTCAAACAGCCTGTACCTCCAGAAGGAACTGAACACTATACAACTCACCTTAACATCCGAAAGTTCTTTCAACGTTATCCATTCCTTTTATTCAACCGAACCAGATTCCAGAATCGTCCTGGAACTGGATACGCTTCCATCCGATCTGGACCTGCAGGCAGATTTCAGCAACATCTCTCTGATCCGGGATATACAAGCTGTTCATACGGAAACCACAAAGCCCATCATTCTTATAGACTTGGAACAGCGGATGCCTTATACAGTATTCAATAAAGGCAGATCAGTCGTCATAGAAATCAACCACGCCCAAGCTCATTTTGATGACTACCCTCTCACAGAAGATACCAGAAAAAAAATACAAAAAGGCATAGATTCATCGGTCTATCTCAGAGATATCAAGGTATCCGAAGGTGATCAAAGGATTGACATAAAAGCAGAGGTGCCCGACAGCTCTGTTCCTAATGTATTTGTCCTTGAAAACCCTCTCCGCCTTGTAGTGGACCTACACAATACACTGTCCTCTAAAAGTTCATTCAATCATTCTATTAACAAATACGGAATCATCGACTTAAGGACAGGTCAATTTCAGATCTCAAATCCTTACACCATAACCAGAATGGTTTTTGACCTGAAGGAACCGGTGTTCTATACACTCAATCAAGAAAAAGACTCTTTGAATATCTCATTTCACAAGAACCAGGAATTCAGCTTGGTAGAGCCTGCTCCCGAAGAACCCCCTGTTCCCCAGGAATCCGGGGAGGAAACCAGCTTTGATAACAGCTCTGCTGAAGACACCGCCACGAAGACAGAAGAAAACCATACAGAAAAAAATCATTCAGAAAAAACAAACGGGGATGCCGCATCAAGCGCGCCCCAATCGCAAAGGATCCAATACGAACCCCAGATACTCGATGATACTGAAACCAAATACTCAGGACAGCTCATAAGCCCCAAGTTCATAGACGCTGAACTCAGGGATGTGGTGCTTGTGATATCAGAAATCGCAGGACTGAACGTTATATTCGATCCGGGTGTGAGCGGCACAGTGACATGTGATTTCACTGATATCCCCTGGGATCAATTCCTCGATGTGATTTTGAAAACCAATAGAATGGGAAAAAGCATAGAGGGTAATGTCCTGCGGGTTGCTCCGATTGCCGTGCTGACAAGAGAACAGGAAGAAATACAGAAGCTTACTGAAAGCCAGGAGCTGTCAGGCCCGGTTTTTGTACAGACATTCACTCTTTCCTACTCAAAAGCCGACGAGGTTCGGAACCTTCTGAGCACCAAGATCTCCTCCAGAGGAGAGATCATCGTAGATAACCGGACAAACACGCTCATCATAACTGACGTGAGAGAAAAAATGAACCTCATTGAAAAACTTATCGATGTCTTTGATACGCCGACCCCTCAAGTATCCATAGAAGCCCGAATCGTGGAGGCTACTTCCAGATTTGTAAGAAACCTAGGTGTGCAGTGGGGATGGCAGGGAACCGCAGATCCATTCTACGGCAACCAAACAACCCTCCAATTCCCTAATAAAATCAGTGTAGACGGCGCTCAGATCCCAACAGGGACAACCACAAAAGGGATCGGGGGCCCGCTTGGCGGATACGGAATAAATCTGCCTTCTCCTGAATTCAACACTGTACTGGGATTCTCCCTTGCAAACATCGCGGATACATTCAGGCTGGACCTGGCTATCAGCGCTCTTGAACGGTCAGGGACCGGCAGAATCATCTCCGCACCAAAAATAACCGCTCAAAACAACCAGGAAGCTGAGATCATCCAGGGCCGGCAGATCCCTGTTCAGACGGTGGCCAATTTTACGGTCACGACCAGGTATGTCAATGCCGCACTGGAACTCAGGGCAACCCCGCAAATAACCGCAGAAGGGACCATCATAATGACGATAGAGATTCAAAACAATGCCGCAGATTTTTCTAACCTGGTCAACGGGATCCCCCCCATTATAAGACAAAGCGCGCAGACTACTGTTACGGTGCCGGACGGAGGGACAACGGTCATCGGAGGCATATACAGGACCGAAGATTCCATAACAAGAGAAGGAGTCCCCTTCCTTCATCAAATCCCCATACTGGGCAATCTTTTTAAGTCCTTTGCCCGCACAAAAGAAAATAGAGAACTGCTTATCTTTATAACACCAAGGATTATAAGATAAGCTAAAAGGAGCAAGACCATGAAAAAAACAACGTATATAATCAAATTAACAATCATTTTTTCAGTCGCGATCCTGTTTTTCTCATGCAATCCCATTGAAAACGATACCCGGTCCGCAAGCTTACTGTATGTCGAAGAAATAACCGGAACTGACATAGAAGAAAATGAAGTTAATTACGTTCAATCGGATGTTGCTGTTGAATCCGGAGGAAGCGGACAAGTCAGTGTTGTAGCTGACCTCGTGTCCGCGACTCTGGGTGTAAAAACGATTGACCCGGAACCATACTACGGAACATCTCAGTACAACAATGTTATCCTTACGCGCTATGTCGTTACATACACCAGAACAGACGGGAACAATACAGAGGGTGTTGATGTTCCCTATTCCTTTGAAGGATCTCTATCATCTGAAATTTCTGTGGGCTCGACTCAAACATTTACCCTCGTCATTGTGAGAGCCGCTGCAAAGCTGGAGCCCCCTTTGATCGATCTCAGAGACGCCAGCGGAGACGTGGTTCTAACGGTCAATGCTAAAATAGATTTTTACGGTCATGACCTTGCTGACAGGGCCGTTTCCGCAACCGGATATATAACCATATACTTTGCGAATTACATCAATGATTAAGGATTAAGGATAGGAAAATGAATGAGAAAAAAAACATAATAACCATTGGTTTGTTGTTCTTTTGTATGCTGATAATAAGCTCCTGCACACGTTCTGAAGTGGAGGAACCTTCTCCTCTAGGCCCCTCCACCATATCCCTTATTTTCGAAGTGACTGCCAGTCCCAATATTCTGACCGCAGGCCCATCCCGCCAATCATCGATGATAACCGCCAGCCTAAAAAAATACGACGGAACTCCTTATGCAGGCAAAACCGTTCTGTTTGACATCAGAAACGCTCAAGGTCAAAAGATATACGAGGGCTTCTTTGCCGGAAATAAAAGCACTGCCAGCAGGGTTACGGACTCTCAGGGAATTGCTGAAGTGAAATATTACGGACCTAACGCTAAAGAGATCTCATCGGAAATGGAGATATACATTTACGCCCTTGTTCCCTGGCAAGGACAGGAGTTTTTGATAAGCAGGGCTCCGATTTACATAATTCTATCGGATTAGAACAAACAAAAGAAGAACCTTTGGCACATCTATATTATTCGTAAATAAAGATTGATTTTTTCGTCCTTATCTCCGTGACTATCTTTCCAAGGGCCCAATCCAGAGCGCTTCTTTCCTTTGATTTAATTATCACCTGGACCCGGCTTTGACCTCTCACCTTTTTAACCGGGGCAAACGAGGGCCCTAGTATCTCAATATGGTTTTTACTTCTCTTTAATACATCCAGCAACTTCCTTGACTTTCCGGCAATAGACCGCAAGTCTCTTCCGTAAAACAGCAGTTCAGCAAGAAAGGAAAAAGGCGGGTACCCCATTAGTCTGCGGTTTCTTATTTCATGCTCGTAAAAGGACGATATGTTCTCAGACACAGCATAGTGTATGGGATAACTGTTCGGCAGATAGGTCTGCACCAGGAATTCGGAATCCCTATCGTTTTTCACGAATGTCATTACCTCTCTGACATACCTGAATGTCTTGTAACCCGCTCTGAAATCAGCAAGCCTCAGTATGCTCTCAGGATAAAAAATCCCCACAAAACAAGAAATCGGTAATTCGGGCATGTGTGACAGCATCTGCGTCCCCAGCAGTACGTCTATTCTCCCGTTTTTATAGTCCTTGATGATTTCTTGTTCCTGTGTTTTTTTCACTGCGGATTTATATATGCTCTTGATCCGGCCGCCCGGAAAATTCCTTTTCAGCTCTTCCTCCAGCACTTCCATGCCAAATCCGCTGCCCGGGGCCATCCTGGCACCGCACTCCGGACATTTTATAAAGGAACTCTCAGAATGATGGCAGTAGCGGCAGATAAGCTTTTTTTCTTTCTTGTAGTATGTCAAAAGGACATCGCAGTCCCTGCATTTGGGGGTATAATCGCATCGGGAACAAACCAGAGAAGAAGCATATCCCTGCCTGTTGAAGAACAGCAAAACCGGCTCTTTTTTTTCAATCCTCTTTTTGATCCCATCTTTCATGGGTTGGGATAATAGGCCGGCGTGCTTCCGGCTGTCAATAATATCTCTCTTGAATCTGGTTTTGCGGCTTTTGTTTAAATCGAAAAACCGGTCATTCTTTTGTGACTTATACAGCAGGCCGACAGAAGGACTTTCAGATCCGTAAACCAGCACTGCTTTTTCTTGCTCTGCTCTCAACCTGGCCCCTATCCTGGCATCATATGCAGGGCTCTCTTTCTGATAATACGAGTCGTCCTGCTCCTCATCCACAATGACTAAACCGACATTTTCAATAGGAGACAGGAGAGCTGACCGGGGCCCCACAACCACTTTGGCTTCTCCGTTCTTAATCCTCCTCCATGTGAGTTCTCTGTGTTTTTCACTCAGCCGGCTGTGGAGGAAAGCTGCGTTTTCCCCTAATTTTTTTTCAAATTCGTTTAAAATCCTATCCGTAAATTCAATTTCCGGAACCAGAAAGAGAATCTTTAAGCCCGATACCATGGCCCCCTTTATCAGGTCCATATAGATAGACTCTCTCTTTTCTTTTGCGGCTGCGATCAGAAATGAAGAAAAAGCACTCTTTCCGAGAGCTTCTTTTATACTATCCGCTGTCTCCTTCAATGTGCTGTCAAGCGAGTAATCCATCTCCAGCTGTGCCGGTGAACTTTTTTTTGCACTCAATTCCCTTTTAAGAGGCCTTTTTAACTCTCTTTGCCTTTTTATCAATCCCTTTTCCTCCATCCTCGATAGAAGAGAAGACAAACCGCCCGCCTTGAATTTTCTGCGAAGATAGGTCTCTGTATAAGGTCTGTTTGTTAAAATCTGAAGGACCTCTCTTTCCAAGCCGCGGCATAAGCCCTTGTTTAAGAATTCTATTCCTTTTTCACAGACGACCAGTACAACCCTCGTCTTTACGGTATAAGAGGGGGGAAGGGAAACCTGCAAAATCTCCCCCCAGGAAGAGTAGTAATAGTCACTCAGCCTTTGTGTAAAAGAAAGAAAAGAAGAGGAAAAGACAGGATCTGTATCCAGGAGCTCCTTGATTTCTTTCAATTTAATGTTTTCAAAAGGAGCTTTTGAGGTCAGAGATATGACATAGCCAGTAAGTAAATTTTTCCTAAAGGGGACGAGGACTCTTATCCCTTTCTTTATCTTTTTTTCGTATTTTCCTGGAACGGCATACAGGAAATTTTTCCGCAAAGGGACAGGAAGGGCCACCTCGGCAAACAGGCTCATTTTTTGCCTAAAACAGCCATCACCTTCTGCATATCCATCCACACCATTTTCTTTAGGCTCCTGTCTTCCTCGTTTCTTACCAGATAAGAAGGATGGAAAGTCGGCATGATGCGAATGCTCTTGTAGGCATGGAATCTTCCCCTTAGAGACGTGATCCCTGCATTCGTGTTTAGAAAAAATCTGGTCGGAACATTACCAAGTGTTACAATGACTTTGGGTGAAATCAATTCAATCTGCTTGAACAGATATCCCTTACACACCTCTATCTCGCTGCTTCTGGGATTGCGGTTTTCCGGAGGCCGGCATTTTATCACATTGGTTATATACACACTTTCCCATGTGAACTTCATGGCCTTGATGATCTTTGTGAGAAGCTCCCCTGCTCTTCCAACAAACGGCTTCCCCTGAAGATCCTCCTCCCTGCCAGGTCCCTCACCAACAAACATCAAGTCCGCGCTGGGATGACCTTCACCCGGCACCGCATTTTTTCTAAGTTGTGCCAAAGGACACTTTTGGCACTGCTTGATTTCCTGTTCCAGAGAAGACAAGATCTCTTCTTTTGATAATTCCCCGGATGATTGGCTTGTGGCACCCGGAATATATTCAATGCCCAGTTCCCGGAAATAATCCAGATTATCCTCAATCTGTTCAAGTATTCTCTTGGCTTTCTCTTTCAATGATAGCCTCGACTTCATCCATAATGATTTTGCTTATCTCCAACTTGCTTTTTTCGCCGGTGCGGACTGTTTTCCCGTTCCGGTGTATAATGGTCACATCGTTCCGATCAGATTCGAATCCTATCCCTTTTTTCGAAATGTTATTTGCCACAATGATATCCAGATTTTTTTTGATAAGCTTCTGGCGGGCGTTTTCTTCAATATTTTTTGCCTCTGCAGCAAAACCCACTAAAATCTTCGTTCCTTTGTTTTTTCCTATTTTTTCTAAAATATCCTGGGTCCGACTAAGCTTTACTTCCAGCGGCATGGATTCCTTTTTGATCTTCCCGGAGCTTTTTCCCGGGAATTTAAAATCGCACACAGCCGCAGCCATAATGATAATATCTGAAGAGCCGGCGTACTTTTCAACCTGCTCCGTCATCTCCTTTGCGGTTTCCACGGCAACGGACTCAATTCCGGGATGAGGGATAAGGCAGCCGGGACCGGAAATAAAAATCGTTTTGGCTCCTCTTCGTTCAGATTCCCCTGCGAGTTCAAATCCCATTTTACCGGAAGACTTGTTTGTCAGAAAACGCACTGAATCCAGATACTCCCGTGTGGGACCTCCTGTGACCAAAACCGTCCTCCCTTTTAAACTCCGGCTCTTCTTGATGAGAAGCACTCCTTTTTCCACTATCCTGGAGACCGGCGCCAGCCTTCCGTATCCCTGGTCCCCGCATGCAAGATATCCCTTCTCGGGTTCTATGAATCTAACGCCTGCTTCCTTCAGTTTCCCTATGTTTTCCTGGGTCTTGCCTTTCAAAAACATCTTTTCATTCATGGCAGGAGCCACAAGTACAGGGCATACTGAGGCTGTATAAAAAGTCGTTAAAAAATCATCAGAAATACCCGAAGCCATTTTTCCAATGACATTTGCAGTGGCCGGAGCAATGACAAAAAGGAGGGCCTCCCCGGCAAGTGTGACATGCAGTATGTTTTCTGAAACACCATCGCTAAAAAGATCTATAAGGACTTTGTTTCCGGTCAGGGCTTTAAAAAGAAGGGGCGAAACCAGCTTTGAAGCATTCTTTGTCATCAGAACCTGAACATCATATCCCTTTTCCTGGAACAAACGTATGATTTCACAGGATTTGTATATACTGACGGATGAGCTCACTCCAAGAATTACTTTACCCATTATAATCCCTCTTCGCTTCATTAAAGGTCCGCACTATGCGGCCGATCTCTTTTTGCCTTATTCCCATACGGCACCTTACGCTCAACACAATAGACACTAATTCCTCAGATGCTTTCTCAATGTCATCATTAATAACAACATAGTCGAATTCAGGATAAGACCTTATTTCCTTCTGCGCTGCTTCAAGCCTCTTTTGGATTGACTGTGGAGATTCGTCCCCTCTTTTTTCCAGTCTTTTTTTCAATTCCTTATAACTCGGAGGAAGGATGAAAACGAAAACAGCTTTTCTGTATTTCTCTTTTAATTGACGGGCGCCCTGAACATCAATATCCAGAATAAGGTCTCCCCGGGGTGACTTTTTCTCAATTTCCTTTCGGGAAGTCCCATACATGTTATCATGGACAAAAGCCCACTCCACCATTTTGTCCGCTTTGATCATATTTTTGAATTCCAGTTCAGAAATAAAACAATAATCTTCTCCGTTTCTCTCCGATGACCTCTTTTCTCTTGTGGTGTGGGATACGGAAAACTGAAGATTTTTGATCTTGCCTCTGGCTTTACGTACCAGCGTAGACTTTCCGCATCCCGAAGGTCCTGAAATTACAAAGAGCATGTCAACTTTCCCTTCGATGTCAATATTAACAAAAAACCATTTTCATTTCATTATTTATAATATATTCTTTGCCTCATCTAAAGATTCAGTTAATCCTTAAGAAATTCATGTGTGGACGTGGCGACATTGAAGATGTCATTGCGATGAACGCAGTGACGAAGCAATCCCATTGTGCCTCATGTCCGGATGAGATTGCCGCACTCCCTATCGGTCGTTCGCAATGACACGAAGGGAGCACAAGCCACACATGAATTTTATCTTTATTCCAAATTCCTGACCTGCTGACGGATGCTCTCCAGCTCGCTCTTTATTTCCAGACAGTATTTTATAATCTTTATTTCCTGGGTCTTGGAATTAATCGTATTTGCTTCCCTCAATACTTCTTGAGATGTAAAATCCAGCTTTTTCCCCACAGGCTCCTCTTCTTTATCAGAGAGAAGTCTTTTGAAATCACACAGGTGGGACTTGAGTCTCTGGATTTCTTCATCCAGATCATATCTCTGAGCATAAAAGGCGGTCTCCTCAGCTATTTTTTCATCCGAAATATCCTTATCCACTCCTAATTTTCCGATCTTCTCTATGAGCTTTTTTCTGATAACAGCAGGCTGTCCCGCAGCCAATTCCTCTATCCTTTTGACCGCCTCGTTTATTTTATCCACATGTTTTTTTATTCCCTCAAGCAGCCGTTTGCCCTCTTTTTTCCGCTCTTTTAACAGCACTTCCAGCGTGCTTTTAAAAGCGGTCTCCAGAAATGTGACCTCACTCTTTGAAAATTCACGGCTTTTCCATTCGACCAAATGGGGAATCCCGAACAAATCCTCTACACGGAGTTTTATTTTTTCCTGAATGTCCGCATCCATTTCCCTCAGTGAATCAGAAATTTTCCTTAAAAGACTTTTATTAAAATGAATATCGAGGAGAGAGGAATCAATATAATCTATTTCCATAAACACATCCACCCTTCCTCTGTATATTCTTTTTTTGCATATTTTTCTCAGCCTGTCTTCGATATCACCAACCCTGTCTCCATGAAAATTCCAGTCAAAATACCGGTGATTTAGCGTCTTAATGGTCATGCGTGCGGTAAAATGCTCATGTTCCGCTCTTTTTTCCGCATATCCTGTCATGCTGCTGATCAAGTCAATCCCTCCTGGACTTCAGGAAACTGAAGCTCATACAACTTTTTGTATATGCCGTCTTTCATGCAGAGCTCTCCATGGGTTCCTTCTTCGACAATTCTTCCCCTGTCCAGAACCAGTATCTTATCCGCATTTCTTATTGTGGACAGCCTGTGCGCAATGATGAAAGTGGTCCGGTCCTTCATGACATTTGTCAACGCTCTCTGAACCAGACGTTCTGACTTTGTATCCAAAGCAGAGGTGGCTTCATCAAGAATCAAAATAGGCGGATCTTTCAACAGCGCTCTGGCTATGGCAATGCGCTGTTTTTGCCCGCTTGAGAGAAGGCCTCCTTTTTCCCCTATAAAGGTCTCATACCCTTTATTCAAATTCATAATGAATCCATGAGCTTCAGCTGATTTAGCGGCTGAGACAATCTGCTCCATGGGAACATCATCCAGCCCGTAAGCGATATTATTCCTGACCGTATCATTAAACAATATAAGTTCCTGGGTGACAAGGCCTATCTGGGACCTCAATGACCTTAACGTGACGTCTTTTATGTCGATGCTGTCCACCAGCACCCTTCCGGCATCAGGGTCGTAGAAACGGGAGATGAGATTGACAATAGTTGTCTTTCCTGCTCCGCTGAATCCGATTAGAGCCACTTTTTCAGAAGGATTTATAAGAAAATTTATGTTCTCTAGAACAGCCCTGGAATCATTATAACTGAAAAAGACATTATCAAACTGTATTTTTCCCTTTACAGGAGGCAGGGGATAAGACTTTTTTTGATCCGTTATCACCGGCTTCCTTTCCAGGACTTCCAGAACTCTCTCATGACAGGCCACTCCCCTTTGAATGACATTATTAGCCCGGCTTATTCTTTTTATGGGTGTATACATCATAAATATGGCCATGACAAAAGCGCCGAAATCGCCGGCACTTATCTGCCCGCTCGCTATGCGGTCCGAACCAACCAGCAGTATAAACGCTCCCACCACACCTCCAATAAATTCCATAAACGGCGACGACATGCTGCTGATCCAGGCGAACTTCAATCCCTCCAAAAGGTATTCCCTTGTGCTTCTCATGAATTTTTTGAATTCGAACTTTTCCATTGTAAACGCTTTGACGATCTTGTTCCCTGTTATGGCTTCATGCAGAAGATTGTATATTTCCGCCATTTTTATCTGATTCATTCTTCCTATCTTCTTGAGTTTCCGGCTGAAAACAACGAGAGGGACGAGCGCAATGGGAGTTATGATAAAAGAAGCCAGCGCCAGACGCCAGTCAATGATAAATACTCCCACTAAGAGAGCTAACAGGGTAAATACCTCCTGAAGCATGTCTTTCGCACTTCCGGAAAGGGCTTCTTGGATCTTATCCACGTCATTGGTAAGCCGCGACAGCAGCTCCCCTGTGGCTTTCCGGTCAAAATATTCAGAAGATTGATAGAGCAAATGGTTGAAGAGATTGTTTCTCATGTCCCGAACGATCTTCAATCCGATGGATTTCATAAAAAAAGATGACAGGAATGTGAACAGTCCTTTCCCTAGGATAACAACGACCAAAATAAAAGGCAGATAGGTAACAAGCTTCTCGACTGAAATACCGAATAAATTGAGTAAAACATCCATGAATCGGGTTTTTTCCGGTATCTCTCCCGGCGACATCTTAAACATATAGTCCATGATAGGCTGAACCAGATTGACAAAAACGTAAGTAAAAAGAGCGACAAACAGAGTAAAGACAAACGTCAGTGTGAGTTTTTTCTTTTCACTGAAAACGAGTTTAAAAAGCTGGTAGATTTGTTTCATATGGGACTTTTTTCATCCGAAATCATATTCAGAGCTATTTTATAGGCGTTCAATGCCGAACCGACCATTAAGTTGTCTGCAGCAGCCCAAATCCAAAAACTGTTTGAAAAAACAGCATCCTGCTTGACCTGCCCAATGAGAATATTTTCTTGGCCCGCTGTTAAAGCCGGAGAAACCGGACATTCCAGCGAAGGAGAATAGACTTCAAAAAGACTTGATTTTCTGTATGTTGCTTCAAGGGATTGGATATCCGCTTTTTTTTCTAACTTCATATGCATCATTACTGAATAACCATGAAAAACAGGAGCCTGAACAAGAGAAAGGCTTATCTCATGATTTTTCACCACCCTTTTGAGCTCAGATAAAATCCGCCTTTCTCCTATGGAGAATCCGGACTCATCAACAGATTCGGACTGCGAGAGAAGATTAAATGCTATTTGTGCTTGAAAGACTTTTCTATCACCGGATCCTTTATTCAATATATCCGCGCTCTGGCCGGCTAACTCCTCTATTCCTGATTTTCCAAAAGCGGATACAGGCTGCAGAACAAAAGCCACTGTCTTTAATACTCCATAGTCTCTCATGGCCTCCATAATGATATGAGAGAGCATAATAGTGACAGGATGAGGATTGGCAACGAGGTGCCTTTCACCTCTCAAAATTTCATCATCATTTATACCGCTGACAATGACAGGGACTTTATCGTGTTCCCAAAAAGCCCCGCTAAAGTCAATGGCAAAGACTTTTTTGTTTTCAGCCTCGTTTCCGATCCTTCGGCTTGTTTTTTTATCCCCTGCAAGAAACAGCAGATCCGTCCTTTCTAGCAATGTATCATCCACTGGATGAATAACCCTGGGTTCGCCGTTGAATTGAGTCAGTTTGCTGTATTCTTTCTTGACATCCGTATCAAAAAACTCAGCTTTTTCGATCGGGAATTGTTTCTGGCTCAGCACCCCCATGATTTCTTTCCCTGTCATGGAATCAGTCCCGATAAGAGAGACCCTTGGTTTGTATTTCACAGACATGGTTAATCCTTAAGAGATTTTTTGTGTTCTGAAATCATCCAGTGCATCTTGTCTTTTAATGTGAGTTTCTTCTTTTTCAGTTCTTTTTCCTTGAGTTCTTCCTCATTTGAAAGGCAGGATTTCTTCTTTAAGCTGTCCAGCATTTTTTCATATTCCTTATGAAGAAGCGCCGCTCTCCTGAAATCCTCATCCTTCTCTAACAAAAATTCTCTTATTTCCTTCTCATCCATTCGTTTCTTCTCCAGGAAAAGAATAGCACAACGGGTATATGATTTCAATCACAACAAAATGCTGCAACAGGCAACAACGAACAGAAAAAGGTTGTTTTTTGGATTAAACAATTGACTTTATAATCCAAGAAAATTATACTTGTTTTTCTGTGTTGGCGAGGTAGCTCAGACGGTAGAGCGAGTGACTGAAAATCACTGCGTCGGCGGTTCAATTCCGTCCCTCGCCATTCTTTTTTACAGACCAGCTTGCCTGATGAAAGTCAAAAGCGAGAAAGATTATTTTTTCTTGAGATCTTGAATGATTTTTTTAAATTCAGGATGCTTCATGGCCAGTTCAATGGTGGCTTCAAGATATCCGGCTTTATCTCCGGCATCATATCTTCTGCCTTCAAAGAGATATCCATAAACAGGCTCTTTTTCCAGAAGTATCTTTATGGCATCAGTGATTTGAATCTCACCTCTGTGGTCAGGCTTTGTCTTTCTTATGGCGTTAAAAATATCAGGGTTGAACACATAACGACCGATGATCCCAAGGTCGGAAAACGCTCTTTCGGGGCCCGGCTTTTCAATCATATCCTTCAGCCTGAAAACACCCGGTTTGACTTTTTCAGGTTCAATGACACCGTACATTTTTGTCTCTTCTCTATTAATTCGTTTCAAAATGACAACCGATGAACCAAATTCTTCATAGACATGAATAATCTGCTGAACAGCAGGGATCCGGCAGTCAAATATATCATCAGGAAGCAGCACAGCAAAAGGTTCGTCTCCTATGAATTTTTCCGCCATCAATATGGCATGGCCCAATCCCAATGCCTGTTTCTGCCTGATGTAGCAAAATTCTGCCAGATCGGATATCCTTTGCACTTCCTTGAGATAGTCAATTTTCCCTTTTTCCTCCAAAAAGGACTCCAGCTCGGGGCTTTTATCAAAATGATCCTCGATAGGAGATTTGCCTCTGCTTAAAATGATGCAAATGTCCTTTATGCCTGAACTGACCGCTTCTTCAACACTATACTGGATCAAGGGTTTGTCTATGACCGCAAGCATCTCCTTTGGCTGGGCTTTGGTTGCCGGCAGAAAACGGGTGCCGAACCCGGCTGCTGGAATAACAGCTTTTCGTATTTTCATGCCTCCTCCTTTTTCATACTTGTCCTAAACACACTGCAAAATTTCCTTCACGAGGGGAAGATTCTCATCTCCTTATTAACCTGGATGATGAACAAGTCAAGGTTGCTGTGTCATTGCGAATCATACAGTGATGAAGCAATCTCATCCGGAAACGATGCATCATGAAATCCCCACGTCGCTCCGCTCCTCGTGATGACAGAAGGGAGTACAGGCCATGTCTGAATTTCAGAAAAATTACTCGCAGATTGCAAGCTTCTTAACGACTACCATCTGTAAGAAACGGAAATGCCGGGAGTAATGATGCTCATATTATAAATCCCAGGCTGTTCATTCTCTAGATCATTCACATCAATATCTCTTTCCTTAGCTATTAAATACTCCAGCATGGCATCGACATGAAGCCCGTTAAGTCTGTAGCCGACTCCAAAGGTGACCCCGTTGAAGTCATAATTAGGGATAAGCACATTCATGGTTTTATCGGGAGCAGGGGCCGGGTCGTAATAATATCCGGCTCTGAACGCAATATTTTTCAGAAGATATTCAGCACCGAATCTGATCTGCACACAGTCATCCCATTTTAGCTCCATGACATCGGCTGCAGAACCTTCCATAGCGATCTGCCAGATAGAATCAGTGAATTCGGTCTCCAATTGGTCAAGTTCGCCCCAGTTTGTGTACTGCGCATCAAGGGTAAAGGTCAAGTTCTCCATGGGACGGAAAGCGACTCCTCCTGCCAGCCACATGGGATACGTCACTTCTCTGTCAAATTCTGACATACCGGGATATCCCAAGTAACTAAAATTGGAAATAGATGCCTCTCCGGACATGCTGACCTTGGTTGGTGTTCTGAATGTAAGCCCTAGGCTGAACATGTCGCTGGGTGTGACCAGTACTCCGAAAGTCGCCCCAAACCCCCAGCCCGCAGAATCCTCTTCATATTGGCCGAAGTCGATAGGCATGGCATACGGGGGCACCGGCAATTCCAGTACTGTTCCGCCCGCCCATCTGCTTAAATTAAAAAAGCCGTAGTTTATATTGAACGAAGCTCCCACTGAAATCATATTGCTCACTTTGTAAGAAACCACAGGAGAGATGGTCACAATCCCTAAAAAACTTTTGTTATTATAGGCTTGGCTCTGGAGAGGAGATAAAGCGCTAACAAAAAAGTCAGAACCGTCCCATTCTGCTCCGATCCCTGAAGGTGTGTACACACCTATGCCGACAACTAACTTTTCTGTAAGGGGATGATAGTAGGCAGCAATACCTGAAGGGTACATCTTTGATTTGGCCTCAGCATCAATAAATGTATACCCGCCGAAGGTCAGTTCATAAGTGGCTGTGGGCATAATCAGGTCGCCTGAAAACCCCAGTGTCTTCTTATCGAAATTCGCGATGCCTGGAGGATTCCAAAAAACCGCACTGTAATCATCTGCCAGGCCCACAAAGGCGCCTCCCATTGAAATGGCTCTTGCACCCAATCCATTCAGGTTCAATCCGTTGGCCATCAACAGAGGCGAAGCAAATAATAACAGCACAATAGGACCTAAAACAATCGCTTTTCTCATTTTAACCTCCTTTAATGCTTTCTCATCTGTTTACTCTATTTATCCCCTTTTGTCAATTCATTAGCAGGCTTTTTTCCAAATTTCAAATCCCCCTTATTATCAACATTAATGAGGATCCTATCCCCGCTTTTGTAGCTCCCTTCCAGTATTTTCAAGGCAAGTGGATTTTGAATATCCTTTTGAAGGGTCCTTTTTAAAGGCCGGGCACCGTAAACAGGATCAAATCCCCTTTCCGCTAGAAGCTGTTTTGCGGCTTTGCTTAGGTCTATATCGATCTTTTTTTGTTTGAGTCTTTTTCTGAGCTCTTTTATCTGGATATCCAGTATTTTCAGTATCACATCCTGAGCCAACGCTTTGAAAATGATCACTTCGTCCACTCTGTTTAAGAATTCAGGCCTGAAATGATGATCAAGGATTTCTCTCACCTTGTGTTCCATCTTTTCAAAATCCTGGCTCATCTCCTTGATCACCTGGCTTCCGAGATTTGATGTCATAATGATGATAGTGTTTCTGAAATCAATGGTCCGCCCCTTTCCGTCCGTCAATCTTCCGTCATCAAGGATTTGGAGCAAAATATTGAAAACATCATTATGCGCCTTTTCTATCTCATCAAGAAGAATGATGGAATAAGGTCTCCTTTTAACAGCTTCGGTAAGCTGCCCCCCTTCTTCATACCCTACGTATCCGGGAGGCGCCCCGATCAGTCGGGAAACAGTATGCCTTTCCATATATTCAGACATATCCAGCCGCACCATTGCTTTTTCATCATCAAAGAGAAACTCCGCAAGAGCTCGTGCCAGTTCTGTCTTTCCGACTCCCGTGGGCCCAAGAAAAATAAAAGAACCCAGGGGACGCGTTTCATCCTGTATTCCTGCCCTCGACCTCCTTATAGTGTTCGAAACCGTACTTAAAGCCTGTTCCTGTCCGACCACCCTCTTTCTCAGTTCCTCTTCCATTTTTATCAATTTTTCTACCTCACCCTGCAGCATTTTCGATACAGGTATGCCTGTCCACTTCGATACGATCTGAGCGACATCTTCTTCATCCACTTCTTCCTTGAGCATCTTTTCTTTTTTTTGTATTTCCGCTAATTTTTTCGTCTTCTCATCTATTTCCTTTTGAACTTCATTCAGCCTCCCGTATCTTATCTCGGCCACTCTCCCAAGGTCGCCTCTCCTTTCTGCATTCTGCTCCTCGACTTTCAGTGAATCCATCTGCTCCTTAAGCTTGTTTACGGCCTCTATCAATTCTTTTTCTTTCTGCCACCTCAATTTAATGGCCCCGGCTTGTTCTCGGACTTCAGAAAGCTCTTTTTCCAGTCTCTCCCGCTTTTCCTTAGCGCTTTTATCTTTTTCTTTTTTCAAGGCTTCCTTCTCGATTTCAAGCTGCATGATTCTCCGGTCCAACTCATCGATCTCTTCCGGTTTGCTGTCAATTTCGATTCTTATACGGGAAGCCGCCTCATCTATAAGATCTATGGCTTTGTCCGGCAGGAAACGATCCGTAATATAGCGCTCTGACAGAGTCGCAGCCGCAACCAGCGCTGAGTCCTTTATCTCTACGCCATGATGAACTTCATATTTCTCCTTTAATCCCCTTAATATGGATACGGTCTCGCCGACCGCAGGTTCTTTCACATAGGTTTGCTGGAATCTCCTCTCCAGAGCCGCATCCTTTTCAATATATTTCTTGTACTCATTCAGTGTAGTCGCGCCTATGCATCGGAGTTCTCCTCTTGCCAGGGAAGGCTTTAACATATTTGACGCATCAACAGCTCCTTCAGCCGCTCCCGCTCCCACTATGGTATGAAGCTCATCAATAAAGAGGATAACGTTTCCTTCTGATTCCTTGATTTCTTTCAATACGGCTTTCAATCTGTCCTCAAATTCCCCTCGATACTTAGCGCCTGCTATAAGAGCGCCCATATCAAGGGCGATCAGCCTCTTTTCTTTAAGAGACTGCGGAACATCCCCATTGGCGATCCTTTGAGCCAGGCCTTCGACAATAGCTGTTTTTCCGACGCCGGCCTCTCCGATCAATACGGGATTGTTTTTTGTCCTCCGGGATAGAATCTGAATGACCCTCCTTATCTCGTCCTCCCGGCCAATAACTGGATCTATTTTCCCTTCTCTTGCGAGTTCCGTGATATCCCTTGTGTAGTGCTGAAGAGCTTGATATTTTCCTTCAGGCTGAGGGTCAGTGACTCTCTGGGAACCCCTGATAGACCTCAATGCTTTCAGCACAGAATCTTCAGTGATCCCGTTTTTTTTCAAGATCTTATACGTAAATCCGGACTCTTCTTTGATCATTCCCAAAAACAAATGCTCTGTTGAAATGTATTCATCCTTCAGAGCTGATGCCTGTTTTTGCGCCTCCTTCATGATGTTTCTCAAACTGGAGGAAAGATAGACTTCCGCGGCTCCGGCTACCTTGGGAGCTTTTTGGAACACATCTTCCAGCTCTTTCCTTATGGGGCCGGTATCCACGCCTACCTTGTCGATCACAGCATTGACAATATTGTCTTTCTGTTCAAGGAAAACCCATAACAGATGCTCCGGCAGAACTTCCTGATGCTCAAGCTGTTCTGCCTTGGAATAAGCCCCCTGTAAAGCTTCCTGAGACATGACCGTCAATTTATTCCTATCCATATCCGCACCTCACATCATATTCCAATAAAAATTCAGGCACTCATTTTTGCGAAGAATCAGCCCTCCTCTTCCTTAACCTCTTTCTTCAACCTGTCAATCATGTTCAACGCCTCAACAGGAGTCATGGTGGACACATCACACGCTGCGATTTCATCTTTTATTTTTTTGAGCAGCCTGTATTGCTCGTCTCCTCCGAAAAGGAACATTTGAGAATCATCCATGGCATCATTCTGGCGGTAGGAAATTTTTGGGACGCCTTCGCTGTCCAGTTCCTTTTTCTCAAGATTAAAAAGTATCTCTCTGGCTCTTTTGAGGACTGTCCGGGGAATTCCTGCCAGCTTTGCCACATGTATACCATAGCTCTGATCAGAAGGCCCCGGAACGATTTTCCTTAAAAAAATGATGTCATCTTTCCATTCTTTAACGGAAACATGGTAATTTTTTATCCGGTCCATGGTCATGGCCAGTTCTGTCAGTTCATGATAGTGAGTGGCAAACAAGGTCTTGGCTCTTGTATCAATGCCCTCATGGAGGTATTCCACCACAGCCCAGGCCAGGCTCAAACCGTCAAAAGTAGAAGTCCCTCTTCCCACTTCGTCCAGCAGAATGAGACTTTTCTCAGTGGCGCTGTTTAATATCCCTGCTGTTTCCAGCATCTCTACCATAAAGGTTGACTGTCCCAGGCTTAAGAAATCCATAGCCCCTATTCGCGTGAACACTCTGTCCACTAGCCCGATTTCCGCTTCTTCGGCGGGAACATAGGACCCCATCTGGGCAAGAATGCAGATGAGAGCTGTCTGCCTCAAATAGGTTGATTTCCCTCCCATATTGGGGCCTGTTATGATCAGTATCTGGTCTTTTTCCCTGTCCAGGTATGTGTCATTAGGGACAAACGGCTCTTCATCCGTGACTTCAATAACCGGATGCCTCCCTCCTTTGATGCTGATGATGTCGGCAGCATTCACCGAGGGCCTGATATAGGAACGCTGAGAGGCCAGTTCGCTCAAAGAGGTCAATACATCCAAACGAGCTATCCTTGCAGCGATCTTTTGAAGTCTGGATGTTTCCGCCGCCACTTTTTTTCTGATCTCCTGAAATAATGTGTACTCCAGATCATTCGCTCTTTCTTCAGCATGAAGGATTTTTTCCTCATGCTCTTTGAGTTCGGGAGTTATGTATCTCTCGGAGTTGACAAGCGTCTGCTTTCGGATATAGTGATCCGGGACACGGGAAAAGTTTGACTTGGTCACCTGGATGTAATAGCCGAAAACCTTGTTGTAGCTGACTTTTAAATTGGAAATTTTAGTCTTTTCTCTTTCTTTCTTTTCAATACCGGAAAGAAAGGTCTTGCCGGACTTACTGACTTTTCTCAACTCATCCAGTTCCCCGTTAAATCCCTTTTTTATGAGCCCTCCTTCAGTCAATAAAAAAGAGGGCTCGTCTTTTATGGCCCTGTCAATAAGCACCGCTATATCATCCGCATCATCCCATTCCTTTTTCATTTTCTCTATCATCGCTGAACGAAATGGCTTAAGAAGGCTGTAGACATCGGGGAGAGATTGAAGTGATATTTTTAACGAAACAAGGTCCTTGGCGCTGGCTGCTGCAAGCGAAATCCGGCTGCTGAGCCTTTCCAGGTCAGATATCTGCTTAAGCTTCTCTCTGATTTCATGCCGTTCAATGGTATGGGATAAAAAATCATGAATGCCGTCTAGCCTTTGCTCGATTGTTTCCAGAGACAGAGAAGGATTAAGAAGCCAGGAGCGTATCAAGCGGCTGCCCATTGAATTTACCGTGTAATCAATGACATCAAGAAGCGAGTCTGTACGCCGGCTGTCCCTCAAATTTCTTACGAGCTCCAGATTCTTTACCGCAGACGCATCCAGTATCATGTACTGGCTTCGATGCATATAAGATATGTTTTGAATAAGCGCCAGTGAGTCTTTTCTTAATTTCTTTAGGTAATAAAGGAGAGCTCCGGCTGCGGAAACAGCAAGCACCTTATCGGCGATGCCAAAACCCTGCAGAGAGCTGACTTTGAAATGTTCTTTGATATAATCAGATGCCTGGGCTGTATCAAATATCCAATCTTCCTGGGAACTTTGTAAGACTCCTTTGATTCCATCCTTAGAGAGAATCTGCTTTATTCTGCGCTCACAGCTTTGGGGAAATATGATTTCCTTTGGCGAAAACTTATACATTTCATCTCTGAGATTCTTCCTGTTCTCTCCGGCGCTTTGAGTCGTATCCATCCTGCCTGAGGCCAGATCAATTAGTGCCAATCCCCAGTCTTCCCCCTCAAAAACAAGACTCATCACATAGGTGTTCTCTTTCATGTCTCCGGATTCGATCTCAACGGCTGTTCCGGGAGTCAAAACCTTGACCACATCTCTTTTAACCACTCCTTTTGACTCTTTGGGGTCTTCAACCTGCTCACAGATAGCCACTTTATAGCCGTGCTTGAGAAGCTTTGAAAGATAAGAATCAGCCGAATGATGGGGTACGCCGCACATAGGTACTTTCTGCCTGGAGGTCAGAGCGATCTCAAGAATGGAGGAGGCTTTTTTTGCATCTTCATAAAAAAGCTCATAAAAATCGCCCAGCCTGAAAAAAAGGAACGCATCCTGATGCTTTTTCTTCAGCCGCAGGTACTGTTCCATCATAGGTGTTGCGGATTTGTTTTTTGCCATGACTGCTTTAACTATAGTATTTAAAATTGAGTTTATTGGCAAGACTTTAGCCCGGACTATTCATAAAAAACAGCCCCATCCCTTAATATCCAGGATGATATTTTAAATTACCCTGGATGATGAACGAGTCGAGGTTGAAGCGAGCACAAGCCATATCTGAATTTCAATTCGGCTCGCCTGTAAGGTAAAAAAATGGCGATTAAAATGAAAGTTAATACAAACATAAATTTTTTAGTTGTCTTTTTTTTAGAAAACAAGTATATCCTGGAAAGCAAGGCAAAGAAATGGTCATCGTCATTTTTTTATGAATAGTTCAGGATAGTGGATTGAAAAAAATGAAACAGGAATATAGAATGTTAACCTGAATGAATAAACGGAAAGGCAAAACCGCAGGATGAGGCATCAAAAAAATATGCTGACTGAAGAAGACATACAGAAAAACAAGACCGGCTTTATCATCGTTCAATCCATCACACTCATCAGAATCCCGCTTGCAATAACATTTGCCGCTCTCCTGCTGGCACTCAACGATCAGGGAGTGCGATTTGTCGTCTCCTTATTGATTCTTCTGCTCATTGAAGCAACGGATTTATTTGACGGGCCCATCGCCAGGCATTTCGATCTCAGTTCAGAATACGGAGCGACTCTTGATCCCTATGCTGACAGCATTTCAAGAATAATCGTCTATTTTGCCATGGCACTTTCAGGGCTTGTGATGATGGTTCTTCCTCTCTGTATGGCATTAAGGGATGTAACCGTTGCTTATTCCCGCATCATCCTTGCCAAAAAAGGCTTTTCCGTTTCCGCGAAAAAAAGCGGAAAAATAAAAGCGGCTTTTCAGGCCATAGGCGGCATAGCAGCGCTATTAGGACCCTATTATTGGAACGTTATCGGAAAATGGAGTTTTTATTTTCTATCATGGACTCTGATTATCGTGACTCTATTATCATCTGTGGAATATGTGTCTTCAGCATTGAAAGCCTTTAAAAAAAATGACAAATCCCCTAAAGAATAAAAAAATCGTTTTTCTGGATCTGGACGGGACTATCTATCTCGGAGACAATTTGATTCCGGGTGCAAAGGAATTTTTAAAAAGTCTGGCTTCAAGAGGAATCCACGCTTATTTTCTCTCCAATAATTCCTCCCGCTCAAAACTTGATTATGTAAAAAAACTCTCCCGTCTGGGAATCAACACTACCAGTGAAAACATCATTCTTTCTACGGACGGCGTCATAGATTTCCTCAACAGAAATAAGGTCAAAGACACTTATATTGTGGGTACCCTCTCTATGATGGACATGTTTGAAAAAGCGGGAATCAATCCCTGTTCGGATTCTCCTGAATATGTTGTGCTTGGATTTGATACGGAACTGGTTTATGAAAAACTAAGAAAAGCAGCCCTTTTTCTTTTGGAAGGGATCCCCCTTTTAGCTACCCATCCCGATCTTGTCTGCCCTACACCCGAAGGCCCTATTCCTGATATAGGGGCCATGCTTTCGCTCTTTGAAAAAGCGACCGGAAAAAAAGCGCAAAAGATTTTCGGGAAACCCAATACTGAGATGGTCCGGCACATAATGAAAAAACACCAGGCTTCAAGCCGTGAGGTGGTTATGGTCGGAGACAGAATTTATACGGACATGGAACTGGCGAACAGACTAAAGTGTGATTTTTTTCTTGTTCTGAGCGGAGAGACCTCGGCTGAAGAAGCGGCCCGGCTTAAGAAAAAACCCGCTGTAGTGGCAGAAAATATCGGAAAAATCCTGCCTTAACGGGGACG
>Ga0180434_10002318_pt1 | contig 25736 bp, 48 predicted proteins | sample SS_ome_7_FD_132453 | JGI IMG/M metagenome (GOLD analysis project Ga0180434, IMG submission 132453) | Hypersaline lake sediment archaeal communities from the Salton Sea, California, USA - SS_1_D_2 metaG | ecosystem: Environmental > Aquatic > Non-marine Saline and Alkaline > Hypersaline >... | reverse complement strand
GTACGTGCGCCGGAAAATGACCGCGGTGAAGTTGTGGATGTGGGAGTGCCTGAGGGGCTCGAGGAGGAGCGCGAAGCTCTTCCCCCCACCTGCAGCTCCTCCGGCGATGACGATGTCCGCCGGGGAAGCGAGGATGGCTTCCTGCGGGCCCGGCTGCGGTCCGATCTCGACGGGGGAGCTCTCATTGCTCATCGACGGGGTCGCGGCCGTTCTCGGGGAGGTAGATCTTCACACCCAGGGGGCCACCGTCTGGCCCGGTGTGCTCCATGCGCTCGCGGTACTTATCGGGCCGGGCTCCCTTGAGCAGAAAGATCAGGAGGGTATCTGAGTACCTGCGAACCGTCCCCCCAGCCGTCCCCCGATACCATCCCACAGGCTCGCTTACCCCATCGACTGCGCGCCTGCGTGCCTCCTCTTCGAGCAGGTCGGCGGCCATGTGCTCGGCCCGATGCACGCCCTCCTGGAACTCGGAGTCCTCGAGCCACTGCTTGGTGTACGGGGTACTCCGGTCGATACCTGCAATCTCGGTCGCCCTGCTCTTGTTGCCTGTCTCGGACAGAGCGGCGAGGTAGGCCCTCTTTTTCGGATGCTGAATGTGTTCGAAGGGGGACGGCTCCGGGTGATGCTTGCATCGGCCGTGCTCTCGGTCCGTTCCCCAGCCCGCGGCCCGGCCGCATGGAGATCCATCGGTCTTCTGCCCCCCGAAGTCCCCGCAGGTCTTCTTCTTCTGGCCCAAGGAATCCCCCCGAATAACGAAACCCCCGACACCGGGGTGAGTGCCGGCAGCCGGGGGTCTCTCCGAACGAAAGGAGCTGACGCGTAGCTCCTGCCATCGGGTTACATGGTAGGTGCGGTGGGGTCAGTCCGGGAAGGGGTTGTTCAATTTCGTAACAGGTGGGCTAGCCGTGGTGGTAGTACATGCTGCGGACCCTGCTTACGCTCGTGCCTAGTTCCTCGGCGATGGCCCTGCACACCTCGGAGACCGACGACGACTCGGGGGCAGACTCGATGCGCTCCCTGACCATCTCCCGCTGGATGATCACCGGGATGTTCGCTCCCTTCGCCACCCAGTGCAGGACGCCTTCGAGCTCTCCGGCCTGGTATCGCTCCCACATCTCCGCCCAGGTGGTGCATCCGTTCTCCTGGAGGAGGTACTCGTCGGAGCTGGTGTAGGAGCGGTCCTGGGTCATGAGCTCTCCGTTTGTGACTCGATTGCTTCAATGGTCTTGAGCATCCCGGCTAATGCTTCAGCAAACAGATGCCTTGTGTCTTGGGGCACACCGGGAAGAAGTCTGCCTTGATGGAGGCCGCCCAACGCGCTTGTTACCCGCTCACGAAGACCCTCCGTTCGGCGTCTCCTGGGGCGCATAGGAGGCCTTCGGCCGTCTTTATGGTATCGATTGACCAGTGGTTGCCCTGATGCCTCGGCCTCCTGTATAAGCAGGCGCTCAGTGTCGAACGTATCAGATTCTCCTGTATCGGAAAGAACCCGCATCCAAACCCGGCTCTCTCCGAGTTTGCGAACGATGTTCTGAAAATGGATGTTGTGGTGGTACCCACATCTGCTTGCAGCCAGATGCTGCCTAAATCGCTCCTCTGCAGAACCCCGTGTTGCCCCGATGTAGAAGCACGCCCCATTGTCGCCCCGATAGATTCCATAGACCTGCCCCATCACCCTGCCTCCCACCCCTGATCGCGCATGGCCTCTTCGAGCTGGTCCTCCATGTAGACCGAGTCCATCGACTCCGGAGGGCGACAGGCAGGGCAGTGCTTCCCCCATGGGGCACGAACCATCGGGCCCATACAGTCCGGGCACCGCTCGATCTCTGGTCCCAGGAGGGTGTCGTGCTCGGCGTAGGTCATCCGCCTTCCTCTCCGTTGGGGGCCGCTGTGAGAAGTGAGATTCCCTCTATGGCTTCCTCCCCGTTTTGGTGGCGAGCAAGATGCTGCTGAATCGCCGACATTGGTAGTCCTTGGCCAGCGACTTGAGATGCGAACAGATTGCCGTAGCCGTTGCCTTCGGGGAAGAACCGGGTGAACATCAAAGAAAGCTCGTCTTTGTCTGGAACGGAAAAAAGCCACCTCCTGTCAATCCGTCCGGGCCGAAGAAGAGGCTCTGGAAGCCCACTTATGTCGTTCGCGGTCATCACCAGCAGCCTGCCGCTGGATGCCAGAACACCATCGATCGCGTTGAGCAGACCCGCCATCGTCACGCCCTCGCCGCTCTTTTCGGAGAAGGGGACCTTATCCGCGTCCTCAATCGCTACCACCGCCCTGGAGGGGACCCGTGCCATACAGGCCACCAAACGGGAGTCGGTCAGGTTGTCCTCGGTGAGGCTGAGGACGTAGATCGGAAGGTCGAAGCGACCCGCCAGGACCTGGATCATGGTGCTCTTGCCGTTCCCCGGGGGTCCGTGGAACAGGTAGCCCCGGCGGTATGGGAGCCCCCGGCGTTGATGCCACTCGAAGGCCCCGAGGAACCACGCCGCGTCACCCAGGATCTCCTCCCGCATGTCTCCCGGAAGCACCACGCTTTCGGGCTTTCTGGGCTCGGAGGCGCTGATCTGCATCCACTCGCCGTACCCGTTGTTGATGAAGGCTACCTGCTTGCCCCTACGCCGTTCATTCGCCATGTCCACTGCCTGTGTGACGATCTCGCGAAGTCTGTTGGCTCGACGCCCGAACATCTTGAGGGTGATCGTCTCCCGGCGAATGAAAGGGTTGTCCTCGCTTCCGCTGTCCTCAATTGCGTGCTCAAGCAGCACCCACTTCCCCTTATACCGAAACACGTGGTATCCGATGCCGGGTGCCATGACGGCCCGTGGGGTGTCCTGGGCAAAACTGAGCGAAGCGTCAAGCCTTCGGCATCGCTCCGCATAGTCGCTGTCCGCCAGCCACTCCCCAATCCACTCCACCATCCTGGGCTGCCTCACGTGCAGGGTCGCCGTTCCCCACCGCTGGATGAGGCGTCCGACCAGCTTGGGGGCATACCTGAGGTAGGCTAAGGCCCCGCCGAGCACCATGAGCACGAAGCCGCCCTGAAAGAGCTGGTTGTCGGTCAGGAGTGCGTGAAGATCAGGCACTGCCTTCCTCCTGCATCCGCTTGTACGCCTCGGATTCGTGGGGCTTGCACATAAAAACATGGGACGCCGGGACCCACAGGCCGTTCTCGTGGGGCACCATAGACCCCGGCTCATCGCCCACCCGATACCTCGGTGCATCTTGGGTTTGCTTGTACGCCTGTAGGTGGTGGAGGATGGATCGGGCGATTCGCAGTTCTCCCCCGATCATCTTGCGGTGCATCGAGTTGGGGCTGTCAAAGGCGGGGCGACGGGAGTTGAGTTGCGCCTCCAGTTGCTCCACCTCGGTTTCCATCGCCTCCACACACTCGTCTATGCTTAGTGGCTCAGTCATGGTCGGCCTCGGGAAAGAGTTCCCGGCGCAGGCGCAGGCTCGTCTCACAAGCAATGCACGGCTTCCCGTGGGGGCAGGTGAGCAGGTGCAGTTCGAATCGGGCCATGCTCAGTCCCCCTTGGCCTGCATGCGATAGATGGTGATCAGGTAGTGGAGCCTGAGCGATTCCACAGGGCTCAGTTCAATCCCGACCGTCGCGCCCGAGTCGGCCGCCACCTCATACTCCCGCTCAGCCGTAGCCGCGAAGTCGGCCAACCGGTCGAGCAGAGCCAACTCCTGTTCGTTCTCCTGGTACCTCATCCCTCATCCCTCCCTGTTGTGGGCCTTCGTCCAGACCGTCAGCCCCCACTTGTCCAGCAGCTTCAGTGGCTTGTCAATCATGGTATGCGCCTTCCGTCCTCGAATTGTATGTAGGCCTCGGCGAGGATCCCATGCCCACAACACGCGTTCATGGCACCTGGTATGTACCCTATGCAGGCGTCGTATCCCTCCGGGGTGGACGGCTTACCACAGAATCCGCACGGCCTCGTCTCGTCGAACGGCTCCCCGGAATCCTCATATCTCCATCCGGCGGGGGTATGGACCATCGCATGGCCCCGGATGTATGCGCGGGCCGTCACGTCAGTCCTCCCTTGTCAGTCATGGGGTGTCCTCGATGTATGCTCGGCTGACCCGCTCGTACTGATTCCGGGGCTCTATGGCCTTGATTTGTTTAGGGGTTAGCGTCAGGTGGACCGTTCGGTAGCTCGGCACCGAGTCTCCCCCTGCAGCCACTGGTCCGTGGTCTGCCATCACGACAGTCAGCATCTTCTCACTCATCCTTCGCCTCCTTGGTGGGGGGGGGCCTTCTCCCACAGGTCACATCCGCCGTGCTCGACCATCTGCTTAATGTTCTCCGGGGGAAGCGCAGGCTTGGTGCAGACGGTCCAGTTGGCATTAGACCGCTCTTGGTCCAACCACCTACAGCCCTCATCGCACCTGTATTCCGGCTTCTCGCTCATCCCTCACCACCTCGCCTTGGCTGCACGGGGACCCCGCACGATTGGTCCCGCAAGCGACCTTCCGGGTAGTCGAATCGCCGGACGTTGATTGGGCCCTCAATGGGTGGCTTCAGCACACGGTCATCGCTCCACTGGATGTGGGCTAGTTCTTTTCCGCAGTTAGGACACCCGAACGCATACATCGGCACCGGAAGGATCATCCGCCCCTCCGATGTCGCATCCACTTCCTTCGGGAAGTCTCTCCGGGAAGCGCCCCTGATTCGCGGGCACGGTATCTTTTGCTCCCTTGGGCCCTCCAGTCCACGTTCGAGCAAGACCCGCTGTTTGTGGCCGCACGAGGCACAGCCGTAGGTCATGGTCATCCAGTAGACTCGTTCACTCATCCTTCACCACCTTCCTCTCGGGGGGTGGCCAGCCAGTAGAACGTGAACATCGTGTCGCAATCGTATTCCTCCCGGAAGCGTTCACCGGCAGGAACCTCCACCAGTATCCCACGCTTCGCCATCTCGTCCTGCCAGTGACCGCCGTCCACGTCTCCGCCATCCCACACCTTCTGCCCGATCCATTCCAGTGCGGACCGGAGACGCTGGACCTCCTCCCGTTCCCCCTCCCCCTCGGATAGAGCGGCGAGGGCATCCATTCTGTACTTGACCTCGGCCCGCTGTTCGGATGTCAGCCCCAGTGTATCGACGTAAGCCCTCGCCCTCTCAAGCCTGCCCTGTACGTCACTCATGACCCAGCCTCCCCCAATGTACGGTCCCATGTTCCGATTGCGTCCAGAAGGAGAGGGGCATCCTCTTGTGCGCTTATCATCCTTATCATGCCTCTCAAATAGGCCCCATAGGCTCGACACGGCTCTTTGGCATACTTGTGGTAGTGTTTGGGTGTGGCCGCGACAACATGGGCAACAATTACCTCCCGAGCCAAACCCCTCACATAGAAGTCACTCATCTCCTGCCTCCATTTCCAGAATCCTGCCCTGCATCCACTCCACCGTCTCGGCCCACAGGTCGGTCCCACAGTCCAGAGACTCGGCGTAGGCCAGTAGGTTCTCTACCGCCAGCAGATCCCAATCGGTGGCGCTCACCACGAGCCTTCCACGGTGCATAGCGTCGTGACACACCTGACACCCTGCTAATCCGCCGAGGTCCGAGGCCTTGGACTTCGACTGGCTCCACGTCCCGTTGACCTTCCCGATCCAGGGCCGAATCCGGCGGGGGTGCATGAACTGCTCCGCTACCCGCTTACCGCAGAGCTGACATATCTCGTGCTCGTCCATGACCCAGGCTATGTAGGCCTCTGAGCGGTGGGCCTCGTGGACGGTGAGGTCAGGCATGCGGGCTCCATTCCCCGTCATTCGGAACCTGGTGCAGGTGAAAGCAGTTAGGGTGGATGTTCACGTACTCACTCGGTGGCGGAAGGAGGATGCCCATAGTGATGTCGTCCGGAAGAAACGCGTACCGCACGTCTTTGATCTCATCCCAAGTCGGGTAACGTTCGGTGTGGGATATGCTTATGTGCCATCCTAGCCCTGGGTCGTGGCTCACCATGAGCTTGAGGAGACCATCGGGACGTTCGGCCATGTAGATACGCGTGTCGACTTCGACGAGGTTGGCGGCAGCTATCGCCATCTCGGAAGCCCGACTTCTCTGCCAGGTCACGCCGCCAAGGGTCACACCGACTTCCGGTCTACGGTCACGCATCGTCGTACTCCTCCCCACACGTCTCGCAGATCACGCTCTGTCCGCCCTCGCCGTCGTCGAGCAGGCAGCATGTCTCCAGGTCGCGGATGAAGCGGCTGCACCGGATGCACCGGAACGTGTATCCGTCGAGGACCATCATCCGGGCGAGGATGGTGCCGTCCCAGATGCCGTCAGCCGACATGGCGGGGCCTCCCAACCGTGTCCTTGAGCTTCTCCACGCTCTCCCCGGGGCTTGAAAGTTCCATCGCCTCCCGGATCCTCCGGTAGGTGAGCTGCTGGTATTCGCGCAGCAGGTCCCTCATCCACGTCTCATCGCCCATCATCCGGGCGATCCGGATGCGCAGGCGCAGCGCGTCGAGCCGCTCAGAAGGGCTCATCTTCATGCCCCTTGGCCACCATCTCGCGGAACCGACCGCCCGACTCATAGGCCACGGTGACCATCCCGACCTGTCCGGTGAGCCGGTTCTTGACCTGGTAGACCGTCGAGATGCTGCGCTCAGAGGGGTCCTCGCTGACCAGGTACTCCCGGACGATGCACAGGATGTGGTCGGCCACCTCCTCGACGCCCCCTGAGTCCTTCAGATCGCTCATCAGGGGGCGCCAGACGCTCTTGCTGCGGTGCTCGATGGACCGGGAGAGCTGGTGGACCAGCACCGCGGTGGTGCCGGTGTCCCCCGCCAGGCCCTTCAGCGAGTAAACCAGCCCGCTCAGCGCCTGGGCGCGGTTGTCTCCGTCGGCGGTGACCAGCCCCACCTGGTCGACCACCCACACATCCGGCTCATACCGGGCCACCGCCGCGGCGATCGAGCTGTAGCGCTGAGAGCCCTCCAGGATGGTCAGGCGCTCATCCCAGTGGCCGGAGACCTCACTGACCGCCCTCCCGAAGTGGGAGATCGCCTGCTGTTCCCACTCCGGGCCCTTGTGCCCGGTGACCACATCGGCGATCTCCACACCCGCCTCGATGCCCAGCAGGCGCATCATCACCTGGTGGGCGGGCATCTCCAGGGTGAAGACCAGCACCCGCTTGTCCTGCCTCAGCAGGTTGTGGGTGATGTAGTAGGCCAGCTGCGATTTGCCGTGGTTCGGCCGTCCGGCTACTACCCACACATCTCCGGGCCTCATACCCCAGGTCCGGCGGTCCACGCTCTCGATCCCGCACCGGGTCCACTGCCCACCCCGCTGGTCGATGAGGTCCAGCACGCGGCCGGCCAGCTCCTCCACGCCCTCGGGTCCGTCGTCCCCATCGGGCGCATCGGGGTACTTCTCCAGCGCTGCCTCCAGGTCGGCGGGGGTGACGCGCCCCTTATCCCGCCTGGTCGCCTCCAACTCCTCGCGGATCGCGGTCTCCCGCCAGTGGTCCCTCAGCCACTTCGCCTTCGAGATCGCCGCGGGCAGATAGAGCTCGTCCATCGCCCTGGTCACGGCCTCCCCGAGCCCGGTGGGCATCCCCATCCAGGCACGCGCCACGTCCTGCTCGGTGGACGCGGACAGCAGGGCCCGGTAGGTGTCCCGCACGTATTCCGGCAGACACTCCTCGGGCAGGATGCGGCCCACCTCACCCCGCGCCTGCTGCGAGGTGCTCAGTGCGGCGAGCACCATGGCCATCGCATCGGTTCGCCCGTTCTCGCTCATCTCACATCCGCTCGTACATGCTGTGGCCACGCACCACGCGGCCGTCGTCGTACTTGCCCTCCAGGATCCGCAGCGCTGCGTCCTGCCGGGTGAACACGAAGTCGAAGTCCGCTGTCCACCCCCGGTCGTTGTCGCCGGTCAGGAACGGGGATCGGAGGATCCGCTGGAAGATCTCCCGATCCCACCAGTCCGGGTCGTAGGCATCATCCCCCGCGACCTGCTCCATCTGGCCGACCCGGGACCGGATGCCCCGGCGCCTCTTGCTGCTCAGCGCCCTCACCCCGGGAAGCTTCTTCCCACAAGTTGCATTCCACCGATCTACGATCTCCTGGTAGGGCACTACCTCAGTGTCAGTTTCAGAGTCAGTATCAGTGTCATTGTCATTGTCACTGTCGGCGCGCGCGGGGGAGTTTGCTTTGGATTTGCTTGAGTTTTGCTTCCCACCCCTCCGGCCAGCCCTCGCCCTCTTCTCCCGTATTTCCTCGTCTCGGGCCATTCTGCGGCTGTAGAGGGCTCCCCTTTCATCCTCACTCGCGACACCGTACTCCAACAATTTGCTTCGGATTTGCTTGGCCTTTGCTTCCTCGCAACCGAGGTATTGGCCGAGAATCCGGTCATTTACCGGGATGCCGTTGACCACCAGGTATCCGCGCTCACTGGACTCGTGCATGTAGCACAAAAGTCTCACCCATGCCCCCTGCTCTTCGAGTGTCAGGGCGTTGACCGCCGGATCTTTGAGCCAGTCCCCGGTGTAGAACTGGATGTGCGGTAGCTTTTCGCGTCCCATCCCATTCCCTACTGATTAGGTGTTGCGAACAGGTCTCCCTGGGTGATCACTTCCCCGGTCCTCAGATTCACCTGGCGGACCTCCCCGGAGGGCAGCGTGTGGTGGTGCATCACCAGCTCCCAGCACTCCAGGCATACCTCCACGACCCGGTCGAACCAGGAGCGGTTGAACGTCCAGTGCTTGAAGGTCTTCGAATCGCCCACCACGCTGTGCTGCTCGTAGTGAGCCTGCCGGTCCAGGTGGGGGACCGCCTGCTTGAAGCGCTCCACGAACCAGCCGTTGTAGGGGCTCTCCAGGCGGACCTCGTCGGATCCGTCCTTGGTGTGGAGGATGCAGGGGGTCACGATGGGGCCTCCGGGTACTCATCCCAGGTGCGTCCGTCGAGCTCGCGGCCAGCGGCCTTCTTGCCAACTCGCCGGACTGTCGGTCCATTCTTGAAGTAGTGGTGCTCCCCTCGACAACCGACGCCAGACACGGATGCCCAGGCCCCGTGTTGCTTGAAGAAGAACGGCACCCCAACCGCCTGGCACTGGTCCCGGATGGACCGTGCCCAGTCGGGGTTCATCGGGCGGGCACCGGGGCCGGACTCGCCTCCGACGATCACCCAATTGAGGTGTGGGCCGGCCAGGTCGGCCTCTTGTGGGTATCCCGGGTAGGCCGGTGGGCGGGGTGGCAGCCAGTTTGATAAGGCCACCGGCCCCAGCAGCGGCTCACAGGACAGGAACCTCACAGCCGCCGGGGTCTTCAGCAGGTGGGGGATACGCTCGTCCGCACGCTCCTGGTCCTCCACGCTGGTCCCGAGCCAGACGTTGGGTGCGGGACCGTAAGAGTCTTCACCGTAGGGGGAGGTCATGCTCCACCAGTCCTGCAGGAAGCCGGCCATCCGTTCCGGGCGCTTGGTGAGAACCTGGAAGGTGTGCTTGTGACTCGTCTCCATGGACACGAAGACGCTTCGGATGTACTCGTCCGGCACGTCCGGATGGAATAGGTCCGACATCGAGCACACGAAGACCCGCCGGGGCTGCCTCCACCGGAGGGGCTGGTCCAGCCTGTCGGGATGCAGCGTCACCCGGAAGGGATCATCCTCTGGGTATCCGTGGCGCCCCCGGAGCCTGGTGGCCATCCTCTCGGCGTAGCAATGCTTGCATCCCGGGGAGACCTTCGTGCATCCGGTCACGGGGTTCCACGTCTCGTCGGTCCACTCGATCTTGCTCATACCTCTCCCTCCGGCCACTTCGGCTCGGTCCGGGCCCGCTCCTTGGTGGTGAGCCGGTACCAGCTGTAGATGACTCGCTCCCCGTCGGGCCCATCCGTTGACTTCATGCGGTTCTGGATGGTCCACTCCGAGCCGGCCAGTACATCACGCCGGATATCGGAGTTCCGCTGGGTATGCTTGGTGCCGGTGATCCGACTGATGGTCGGCCTGACTGCGATCCACCGGTGGAGCCGGTCGCGGTACAGGTCGTAGAGCACCCGCCTGGCATTCGTCTCGCTCCAGTTCAGGTGCTCGGGGATCTCCGGGGGAGAGTCCTCCCCCTGCTCCTCCAGGACGAGTCCCATGGCCAGCTGCTCAGGCATGACTCCCCGCCCTCCCGGTGGTGTGTGCCTCCTCCGGGTCCCTCACCTGGTCGGGCCAGAGGAAGAGTGGGCGATCGTCGAGGACCCCCGGCGGGTCCCCCTGGGCAAGCTCCCGGGCATGGCGCTGTCCGGCCCGGTAGGCCTCGGTCGTGTCCTGCGCATCCCGGTAGTGGGCCCTGATGGCCATGGCGGTTGCGGCCACAATTCCGCCAATCAGCACGCCCCATACGAAGCTCACGCGACCACCTCCAGCGCTTCCTCCAGGCTATAGACGATGTGGACCTCTCCCCCCGCGGCCCGCTCCCGCTCGATCCAGTCCAGCTGGTCCTGGGAGGGCTTGCCCCCGGGTCCCTTCACCTCGAGCCACACGCGGCGCTTCCGGCCGTAGTGGCGGCAGTAGAGGTCTGGCATGCCCGGCATGATCGAGCGCCGCTTATCGCTGGTGGGCCGGACCTCCCAGCCCATCTTCCGCAGCACCTCCACGATTGCGGTCTGCACGTCCCGCTCAGTCACCAGATCACCTTCCCGCCGAGGGTGAACACCTTCCGCACCAGGGCCAGGAAGCGGTCGATGATGGGATCCCGTACCCTGGGCGGGTACATCTGGAGGCCAATGGCGACCAGGCCCAGACCGAGGAGGAGAATCAGCGCGAGGATCGCCGGCGCCGCCATGATGAGCTGCAGTACCTTCACGACCGTGTTCATAGATGCCTCCACTTCATGCCCTTCTTCTTCCGGCGGTTGATCTGCTTGCTCCTCCGGGCCATCTGGCGCCGGCGCTTCTTCTTCGCCGCGACCTTCGGGCTCTTGTGCCGCTTCGTGGAGCCGCTCCCGGACCTGGATCCGGACCAGCTGTGCTCATTCAGGCCGCCGAGGAGCTGCAGGAAGGCCAGGAATCCCAGCCGGCGACGAAATCCAGATCGGTTCAGGTCGTTCATGGGACCTCCACCCACTCCACCAGGGCGACCGGCTCACTCTCTGTCTGCTCTTCCACCGGCTCCGCGCCGGTGACCTGGCTCTTCCCCTTCGCCTCGTCGAACTCGACATGGACCGGGTAGTCCACCGTGTCCTTCACCTCGTCCACGTGGGTGATGAGGAGGACCTGGGCGAACGTGCCCTTGAGCCGCTCCAGGAGCGCGGTGACGTTCCGGCGCCGGACCTCGTCGAGAGATCCGTACGGCTCGTCCATGATGAGCAGGGAGAGGGGATGCCCGGCCCGGGCCGCGATCATGTGGCTGATCGCCAGGCGCAGGGCGATGGAGGTGATGTCCTCGGCCCCCCCGGAGACGACCTCCTGGTCGAGGCCTCCCTCCTGGAGGATCACGTCGAAGTCCTCGGTCAGGCTCACACCCTCGTGGCGCCCGTCGGTGAGGGTGTGGATGAAGGCGCTGGTGAGCTCCTCGAGCTCGGGCCGGATGGTCGAGGCCATGGCCGTGCGGAAGTCGTTCAGGCGCTCCGCGGTCCGCTCGTGGACTCGCAGCTCCCCGGCAACCTCCTTCAGCCGGCCGGACCGGGACTCCCAGCCCTCCAGGGCCTTCTCGGCCTGTTCGGTGCGGGCCTGAGCCGCCTTGAGCGCCTCCTCGGTCCGGGCCAGCGTGACCTTGGCCTCCTCGTACACCTTCCGGGCCGTCTCGGCCGCCTGGGCCGTCTCAGCGTAGGCCTCAGTGGAGAAGGCGAGGTCCCGCAGGCCCTGCTTGGCCTCCTCCTCTGCGGTCTCTGAGGCCTTCAGCTTCTCGGTCCAGCGGGCACGGTCCTCCTGGAGGGATTCGTGGCCCTGGGCCTTCGCCCGGTCGCCCTCGGTCCGCTTCTGCAGCTCCTCGAGCTCACGGATCCGGGACTCGACCTGGGTGAAGTGGTCCTCATCCACGTCGGCGTCGGGGATCTGCTCGAGCGTGGCCCGGTCGTGGGCCAGCTGCTTCCGGCGCCCCTCGATCTCCCCCTGCTTCTCTTGGTGGCGCTGACGAGCTTGGTCCCACCGGGCCCGGGCCATCCGGGTGTCCTCGACCTCCTGGGCGAGGATCTGGACCTCACGCTGGAGGGCCTTCTCCTGCTCAGGGGGCTCGGAGAGGGTCTGGACCGTACGCTGGAACTCAGCGGCGTCTTTCTCCGCCTGCTCCCTCTCCCGGCGGTAGTGGCCAATCACCTCGCCGAAGGCATCGCCCAGGGCCTGCTGGCAGGTGGGGCAGGTCCCTTCCTCGCCCAGGTCTTCGAGCTTCTCGAGCTTCTCCTTTGCCTGGCGGGCGTCTTGGGCGGCACGGTTGGCCGCGGCCACGGCCTCTCCCCGGCGCTGTTCCCGCTCCTTGCGGATCGACTCGTACTGCTCGCGCTTCGCGCCGAGCTTGTCCTTCAGGGCGGTGGGATCTGCCGGCTCTTCGCCGGGGGTCATGTTGCCCAGCTGCTCCTCGGCCTTCCGGAGCTCCCCCTCCTGACGTGTGATGGACTCCCGGAGGCGCTTCCGTTCCGCCTTCCGGGCCCGGGCCTCCTTCAGCTCATCACGCTTCTCGCGGAGCCGGGGGAGTTCGGATAGCTCCCGCTCGGCAGGGGCGATGCGCTCCTGTGCCTGCCTGGCCTCGTGGATCTTTCCGCCCAGGCGGGTGATCTCCTCATCCGCCTCGGTCCGCTGCTTGCGGGCCTCCTCGAGCTTGCGCTGGAGTTCCTGGTGGCGGGCCTTCTTCTGATCGGCCTCGGCCAGAGCTTCCTGGGCGGAGGTGTGCAGCTCCTCGGACTGTGCGAGATCGTCCACCGCGTCGGCGTGGCGTCCCTCGCACCCCTTGGCCTGCTCCCGGGCTTCGGCCACGGCCTGCTCGTAGGAGTCCCGACTGCCCAGCCCGGCCTCCAGCCCCTCCTTCTCCTTCGCCAGGTCGTTCTTCTGCCGGCGGCAGTACTGCAGGGCATCGTCCACCGTGCCCACGCCCATCACCCGAAGCACGAACTGCCGGCGCTCCACACCCCCCATGCTCTGCAGGGCATTGAGGTCCTTCTGCCGGCACAGGTAGGTGGCGCTGAACTCGTCCAGGTCCATCCCGATGAGCTCGGGGATCTTCGAGTCGGCGTGGGAGATCGAGGTGACGATCGGGACGTTGCTGTCCCCCTCGTAGACCTTCGCCTCATTCTCAGTCCGGTGGATCCGGTAGGTGTTGCCCCCGACCTCGAGGACCAGCTCCACCTGGGCGGTCTGGCGAGCCACGGCCCGCTTCCAGCGGATGGAGTCGACCTTCCCTCTGGTGGCCCGGGCACCGAACAGCGCCCAGGTGATGGCCTCGATCAGGGTGGACTTCCCGCTCTCGTTGGCACCGATGACTCCGATGAGCCCCTGCTCGGGGAAGCGGAGCTCGGTGTCGGCGTGCTGGCGGAAATTCTTCAGCTTCAGGCTGAGCAGCTTCATGCGGACACCTCCTCCTCGGCCTCGGGATCACCCGCGGTCAGGTACCGAAGGGCGCACTCCCGGACCTCGTTCTCATCCTCGGCGAAGAACTCCTGGGCCTCCTGGACCAGGGTCTTCGCCCCTCGCTCCCGGCGGTCTCCGAGCTCGACGGCAGCGCCCTCGGCGAAGCGGAGATTCAGCTGGAAGTGGAGGCAGTGGGCTTTCAGCTCACGCACCAGCGTCCAGTCGATCTCGTCACGCTGGCCGCGGGGGAAGCTGTCCACCTTCAGGCGGACGATGGCATCCTTGGTGGTGTCGTAGGTGAGGGCCTCCCGGAGCGCTCCGTTCACTTCCTCGGCGGAGGCCCCGGGGGGCAGGTCGAAGTCACCCAGGTCGTAGTCCTGCATCGGGCGGGTCTCGATCTCCCGGAATCGGTAGACCGTCATCATGTCCGGCTCCGATCCGGTCTCGCACACCACGACCCCCTTCGGCTCGTGCTCGACCCAGATGTTGCTCGAGGTCCGCTCGATGGATCCGGAGTAGAAGACTGGCCGGAAGGGATGCAGCGGGGTGAACTCGTGGTAGTCCCCCAGGGCGATGATGTCCCACCGCTCAGCCTCCCGCCCCACGTCCAGGGCATGCGGGCCCTGGTAGAAGAATGGGAGGGCTCCTTCGGCCTCTGAGGACTTCACCGCGGCGTGCATGAGGAGGATGTTGATGTCCGCGTCCTCCTCGGGGCGGAGCCGGTACGTCTGCGGCTCCCCCAGCCCGACGAAGGGGAAGCAGGCCACGGAGATCTTCTCTCCCTCCGCGGTCTCCATGCGGACCCGCTGGGGCTCTGTGATGATGTAGACCCGATCGTAGTCGTCTGGGATCCAGATCGGGCTCAGGGCGTCCGCGGTCTTCACCGCATCGTGGTTGCCCTGGAGGATGATCACCCGGGCTCGGGTATCCTCGATGATGCGCCGAATCCCGTCGCGGTAGGCCTTCACCGCGCGGAACCCGGGCCTGGGGTGGTGGAAGATGTCGCCGGCCAGTGCGACCAGGTCGGGCCTCTCCTCTACGGAGATGTCCACGAGCCGCTGCCAGGCCCGCTCGACGTCGACCTCCCGTGCGTTCCGACCCTCGATGAGAGCGGAGTACGCCCGGAAGTTCAGGTGCGTGTCGGAGGCGTGGAGGGACTTCATGCTCTCGCCCCCTCAACGATTTCCTCGAGGAGCCGGCAGGCGGTCTTATAGTGGTGAGGCTCCCACTCGGTGACCGACTCGGGCAGGAAGTTGTCTACCTGCCACGGCTTCCGCTCGTCGATCCCCGCCTCCTTCAATAAGGCAAAGTACTTCCGGTGCCAGTCCCCCCGGTCGAAGGGCTCGGGCTCATCCAGGCTCTGTTCCTCTTCGCTGATCTCAGGAGCAGGTATGTCCTCTTCCACCGCGGGGTCGGTAGCGGACGGCAGGTCCTGAGCCTCGTCCTCCTGGGCCACGCTCGGCTCCCCCTGGGAGGTGCTGACGGCCTGTGGTTCGTCGGAGCTGGGGAGGGAAGCACGCTCTTCGGCACGCTCGTCCATGATGATCTCGAACTCGGCCTCCATGGCGTTCTCCACCTTGGAGATCTCCTGCTCGTACTGCTGGAGCCATGCCGAGAATGCCCGCACGCCGGCTCGTCTCAGTGAGCGGGTCCGAGCGGTCTTCTCGGCCTCGGCCTTCCCGACCGGATCACTGCTCTTGTTCCCGGCCCAGTTGGCCTCGCTCACCTTCACCACGTACCTGTCGAAGTCCTGGATCTCGCCGGAGCGGATCTTCTCGAGGGGTGCGTGGTTGCCGAACTTGTAGATGTCCGTCAGGTAGGCCGAGGGTGCCGCGTCCGGGACCTCCCACTGGATGCGCTGCTCTTCGACCCAGTCGGCCTTGTCTTCGGCATACTGGGCCTTTCCGATGAAATCCGCGGCCCGCTGGGGTTCCAGGTCCTTGAGCTCTGAAGCCTGGGCACGGAGCCGCTTGGCACGTTCCCGCCACTTGGCCTCGGTTCCCCTGTCAATCGGGAACTGCTCGTAGCGGATGAAGGTGGGGTCGGAGTTCATCTTGTCCGACCAGTACTCCGCATTCAGGTAGGGACCCCCACCGAGCACATCGATGTGGATCATGGGGTTGGCCTTGGTGAGGTAACAGAACTTCGCGAAGGCCATTCGCGTAGCCTCGCTGAAGTTGCTACCCTTCACCAGGGAGGAGCCGCTGCCCCACTGGCATCCCTCGATCTCCTTTGCAAGGGACTGCAGCTCCTTGGACTTCTGGACGAGGAGGGCACCGCGCTGGCGGAGCTCCTCCACTTCCTGCTGTGTCGGTGCGCCGGCGACTGCTCGCTCAAGCGCGGTTGTCTCGTTGGTCATGGTCTGCTCCTCGCGTTCGTTCGGATTGGTGCTCACTGTCAACTCATCCCCCCTGTCGCAGCGGCTCAACCGGCCGCCCCGGACGGCGCACTCTCGCCGCCCGCTTGAATGCCTCCAGGTCGATCCTCAGCAGGGTCCGCTTCGCGCTGCCCAGGACCAGTACGTCCTCGCCCTCAATGAGCCTGCCGGTGCGGAGCGCGGCCCGCGTCCAGTTGCGCACGGTCGTATCGGTCAGGCTCAGGTTCTCTGCGATCTCGCCGGGGCTGAGGTATCTGCGCTTCATCCTCCCGTCGCCTCCAGGCGTTCGGGTGCGTCCAGGTAGGCCTCGGTGGCCCGGCGGATCCGGTCTCTGTCCTCGGGGAAGGTGCCCCACCGGCGGGCGGCCCAGCGCTCGATCACATCGCGGAGCCACCTCATACCGTGATCGCCTCCCCCTCACCGATGATGCCCATCGGCGCGGCCAGGGCCTTCTGTAGGCAGACGTCGATGTGGCGGCGGATCCTGCGGCGCTCGGTGGGTGTGATGCGCCCGTCGGCGAGCGCGTCCCGGACATCCTCGTAGAGCGAGCAGAGCTCGGCGTATCCGTCCACCATGGCCTGGGCGATGGCCTCCAGGTCGGGGGCTCCCTCTACGTGGATCGCCAGGCGCAGGCGGTAGCCCGAGCCGCGGGACTTGAGGTAGGCGTTGAGCAGGCGCGGGGAGCCGAGCTCGATGGTGAGCTCCAAGATCTCCGCCGGACTCAGGGGGGTGATCCCCTCCAGCCGGTTGTAGGCCGTGCGGTCGGGCATCCCCAGCACGCTGGCGATCACCTTCCCGTGCCAGCGGCTGGCTTGGTACTCCTCCTGGAGGACCCGGTAGACCGGATCGGAGGAGCGTCTCTTCTGGATGGCGTCTTCGTTCGGCATCTCTCACCTCTCGCGTCGTGGCAGAAACCGGGCCCGGTCTGCCTACCGGGGGTTCGGGGTTAGGAGGCAGGCTTCACGCTATTGTCCTTCAGCCACGCCAGGATCTCGGCGCGATTGAATCGCAACAGGTTGCCGAGCTTGATGTGTGGGATCTCCTTCCGTGCGACACGTCCATAGACGGCCCGGTCGGTTATCCCGAGGAGCTCGGCGACCTCCTTTACGGTCATGAGCTGCGGCGTCTGTTCGGTCTGAGTGTCCATAGCTGCGGCGCATCGTATCACTCACTACGGGGATATGCAAGATAATTACGTAAAAATCCGTAAATCATGCGCAAGGGAGTTGCCCGTCGACCCCCCACCCGGAAGTGTTTCCCGCATGTCAAGGGACTGGGGAAGACTGCTCAGGGCGTGGAGGTCCTATCGAGGATTCGGTTCCGCGAAGGAGCTGAGTAGGCGTACCCGTGAGCTGGATCCTGAGGGAAAGGGGCTGCACTGGGATACGATCTATGAGTTCGAGCGAGGAGACCGCGGCATCAACACCGATTCGCTGAGGTTGCTACTGAAGGCCCTGGAGATAGAGGACGAGGTCATCTTCTTCCTCGGCCCAGGGTCGGAGTACGAAAGCTCAGCGGCAGGCCGCGTCGCCCCGCGACAGCCCGACCCATCAAGAAAGTCCTCGGCGAAGAGGGAGAGGACCAAGACTGATTAGCGTTTATCGCGAGAATGCATGGGGGGGATCACATGCCGAAATGCCCCAACTGCCGGAAGAAGGTCGATGTACGGGCCACGTTCTGCCCGTACTGCACCAGGGACATACCGGAGGCGACGCGCCGTAGGTGGAGGCGTGGCTCCTACATGAAGCTCGGGTTCCTGGCGCTCGTCGGGTTTCTGGTTGTGCTGGGATACCAGTCAGGGGTAGACCAGGCGGAGGATGCTTCGCCAAACCTACCCCCTGGGGTCATTGAAATGCGCGCTCCGGTCTCGGCCGATACGCCCGTATGGACTGGCCCGTCCGAAGATTCCGGCCGCGACACCGGGGGCGAGCTTACGCAGTCCGAGACCCTATATGTCCTTGAGCGTCGAGGCGGCTGGATCAGATTCCGGGTTACCGAACAGGATGTGGGGTGGTCAGGCTGGACCAAGGTATCGCTGACACGGCCGAAGTAGCTAGCCCGTGAAACCCTCCCAGATCCCCGAGCTCTGCGAGAGCTGCGAACACCTGGCCATCGGCATCGGCGCCTTCCCCGAGGACGGCCGATCCGGCGGCTTCGTGGGCCTGAGCGTGAGCATCCGGGCGCGGTGCATGAAGGAGCGCAGCCCTGTCGATGGACTGTGCCCGGAGTATGCTGAGCGCGAGGGCAGACCGCGTATCGAGTCGTGAAGTACGTCCGGCTCTACAAACCCACCGATTCCGACTACTGGTACCTCGACATCCCGCCCGACCTATCGCCCACCGGCAAGCGGCTGAGGCGCTCGACGAAGACGAAGAATAAGCGGGTGGCGAACTCGATCCGGGGACAGGTGGAGGAGGGGAACCTCGCCGCCCTGCTGGGCCGGAGCGGGAGCGTGAGGCCCCGGATGGCCGTGGAGTCGGATTACTTCGATGCCCTGGAGGTGAGCGACGACCACAGCGAGCTCACCGTCGAGCGCTATCGCGATGTGATACCCCGGGTGCTGGATGACTGCTCCTGGCCCCCGCGGACCGAGGAGCTGCTCGCGCACTGGAAGGGCCGCATGGAGCGCGAAGAGATCAAGCCCATCACGGCCAGCAGGGAGCGCGGCTTCGTTCACGCCTTCCTCCAGTGGGCAACCGACCGCAACTGGATCCAGTCCAACCCCTGCTCTGACGTGCCCCGCTTCCGGACCGGCCGAACCGCCCGGGAGGTGGTGCTCACCGACGAGCAGGTCCGCACCCTGCTTGCGGAGATCACCCCGAAGTACCGCCTGCTGGTCCGGTGGATGTGGGCGACCGGGATGCGTGTATCGGAGTGTCTGGCGCTGAGATGGGCGGACATCGACCGCACGGTTCGCGTGAGAGGTAAGGGTCGCAAGCAGCGCCACCTGCCCGTCAGCGACGCGATGGAGGGCATCCTCGGCGAGTTGGACCGCCAGGGCGAGAGGCTCTTTCCGTTCACTCGGGGTTCGGTTTGGAAAGCGTTCAAGCGGGCACGGGACCGGGTGGGTATCTCTAAGGTCAGCCCCCACGACCTTCGGCACACCTTTGCCACCAACTATCTGCGGGCGGGCGGGGATATCTACCAGCTTTCGAAGATCCTCGGTCACGCGACTGTGGAGATCACCGCCGAACAGTACGCGCACTTGGTCCCAGGGGACCTCCAGGCAGGCATGGAGAGGCTCGATGTTGGCAGAATCCTGGCAGAATCCCCGGATGGTGGGAACGGCGGGAAGGGCCCGGGAAACGGTAAGTGACTGTGCGGTAAGGGCTTATCCAGGGGATGCTTGGGCGGCAGCAGAAGCGGGGCCAGAGCTTCACACTCTGACCCGCCCCACCTTCGCCTAACATTCGCTCAGGCCCCCGAGAGCCCGAAAACCGCACAACGGCGCGGCCTGGCGGGCAACACCCCGTACCGAAGGAAGCGAAAGAAACGAGCCTACCGGTGCGGGGGTTGGCAGAATTCTGGCAGAATCGAGGGGGTTAGGTCTTGAGTTGTGGGGCCTTCGGTTACCCCGGTTTCGTGGTGTTCGGTCAGTTCGGTCGGTTGGGGATTGGATGTTGAAATAGTGTTGAAGTCGATGGTAAGGGAGGCCTTGGCTGCAATCCAAAGCCTCCCGGTGCTTGGGATGCTGATGGTGATTGGGGCTACTTGGGTACAGAAGCTCCCGTCCGGTCTAAGAAGTACCTATCGTACTTGTGTCCGTCCAGCGAATCCCACTCCTGAATCGTCCTCAACACTTCACGGTCAAAATGTGGGGACTCAGTCGTCTTCGGACTTCTTGGGCTGGGAGCGCTTTCCTTTGACACTCTTGCTCTTTGTGCTCTTCGACTTCTTGGCACTTTGCTCGGCCTCCCTGGGTAGAACATACCTGATAATGTGCTTCTCAGAAGGTTGCATCATGTACTCGCCAAGCCACTCCTTGGCGATGTGCAGAATCCGATTGTCCTCCTTATTGGAGACGATGCGCAGGCCAATCTGTTTCGCATGATTTGGCCCAATTGCCGAACCATGCGACTCAACAGTATTGACTAGTGAACTTACGATTTCAACTGCCTCTTCTTCGGAGTAGTCGGCCATCCGAAGAATGGAATGAATGTACCTTTGGGCCTCACGAACGCTGCCCATGTGGTCCTCTAGTAATATCGGATCGATCTTGTCAGCAAGGGCCTTCCATGGATATGGAGCTTCTTCTGGTCTTCTCGTCGCGAAATAGTCGGATACGCGGGAGAGCGCCCGTACAATCGCAAAGGCGGAGACACGCTCACCCTTATAGACTACTTGGGGGTCTATGGCAGTCAGGTGGCTCATCCTGCCCATTGAGATCTGGTTGCCGGCAATTGCAATCAATGTTCCACCGCTAGCAGCTACGTGAGGGACGTAGACCTTAATTGGATCAAATGTCTCTCGGAGTGCCTTTGCAATCTTGTATGAGGACGTGGCTACGCCGCCTGGACTGTTGATCACGAGGACAAGCTGTCGACAATCCGTCTGCTTCAGGACCTCGCTTATGGCCTCATCCATCGCAAATTCTTCGGCAAGACCTATGGTGGCATAGCGCGCTTCAACTGGGGATACTCGTACCGGCGGGTAGGGAGAGATGAAGCCCATGCAGACCCATGGTCCCGAATCTGCCACCTCCTGGACCATAGAAAGACAGGCGCCTTCTTCCGGGGCAATGTCGATCAAGGCGGAAATCGTCTCCCTGTACTGGCTCGGAAGTACATTGTCCTCTGACATTATCTACCTCTTCCTTCCGTTTCATAAGGACAAACGGGGACCCCCGACCATCTGCCGGAAGTCCCCTGTCACCGTCAAGCCTATCGACCTTATAGCAATGAATCAAGATGGAGACAATTTACATGCCCAGAAGTTCTAGTGTGCGATTGAGTACTGCCTCGAAGTTTCCGCCATAGGCAACAAGAAGTGTGATGATATACAGAATGCTAAATACGAGAATAATTGAAATGAGCGCCAGAATGACGGTTCCTACCGGCCCCCCTCTATCATTGGCATCCTCCAGTGACTTGTAGAATAGAGCTCTCCCCAATGCGGCCCCGATTGTAAGACTTCCCAGAAACCCACCGGCTGAACCGACGACAATGGGAACCTGAGTAATCTCTTTCAATTGCGGTGTGTATGTGGCAATGGCTGACCCTGCCGCAATTCCAAATAGCCCTGCAAATACTTGATGGAAGCGGTACAGGACTCTCTTGAGTCCATATAGCGGGCTTCGGTCTAAGGCTGGATCGGCCATGTCTCCACCTTCGTTCTCTCAAGGTTCCATTCAATCGAGTCCGGTAATGCCGAGAAAAAGTCCAGACCAGTCCATGCCTCGACTTCGTCGACGCTGACCAGGTATTCATCTGAGTTGTGGCCGGAATGCCCTGATGCGACATTGGCCACGAGGAACGCGTACATCTCGTATTGCCCAGATCCGAGCTCGGCCAGGACCACCTTGAAGGTGTGGGTGGGCACCGCAACCTGGTTCGGACCTATTTGCACGGTAGGTTCCACTCGCGAGCTGTCCTCCGAGGCGAGAAAAGCCGGGCCGCTGAAGACCCAGATACTACCCCGAGTTACCGCCAGCTCTCGTACCTCCCCCTCGATGACCCTCCACCGACCGACATTGGTGTGTCGATGTTGGGGTATCATGTTGGAAAGCAGGAAGGTCTCTGACATTGACTCCTCAAGTCTGGCTAACGCATCAGCCTCGACCATGTGGCCCCGCTGGATGTGTTGGTCGCTGACCGATGCGTAGTCCCCCAGCTCCGCCCGTTGTCCTTCTAGCAGTTCGGTATCTGGCCGGAAGTCATTCGTACGCTCCTCAGTTCCGGTAACGCTATAGGCGGTCATATGGACTGCTGTCCAGATCGGGATCTTCCAGTCGCTGTGGTGGGAGATCACGTAGTATTTCTTCACCAGCAACTGGCCCGGCCCGCCAGGATTGCCCCAGCGGAGATGCTCGTTAGGCGGGCCCTGGGCAAGTGAGCATTGGGGAAGTACGAAGACTGTGCTAAACAGCAGGACCGTGAGCCTTTTCATTCATTCCACCTCACTGGACAAATTGGGGGGACTGCCAGGTAAGCCCCCCCGTGAGAATCACAGTGGAACGTTCGGATCGTTATTCCCCTCCATGCAATGCTCCATCTTATAGAGGAGCTGCTTAATGGTGCATCGCCCCTTGGGGCACAGTTGAATCAAGCCCAGCGTCCCTGCAATCAGAATGAAAACTGCCAGCAGGTACATCAGGGTCATCCACCGGCAGCAGCATGCGGAGCGTGCGGGAAAGACAGGGGCATAACATTTGTATTCACTAGTAGGCATGGATGTATCTCCCGATACATTCCTCCCGGGCATACCGGACACACGAAAAAGGGAATCCCGGGCACACGCCCAGAATCCCCTGTCACTTGCCATTATGACCGACCCGTTCAGGAAGTCAACCGTCAACCTCTGATTGTGTGACCGTAATTCCCAACTGCTGGTCTTACCAGATTGCTTCCACCACCACTATCGCTGCGGCCGGGATCAGGTACCCCACCTCTCCGGTCCGGATCCACTCTGCTGCCCCAGCCCCCGCGGCTGCATACCCCCACCTCCGATTCCTTACCCACCAGGTCGGCTCTGGGTCATAGACGATGAGCTGCATATCAGAGATCTTCCCGTAGGGCTCGAGCTCCGCGTCAACCCACCAGGAGCGGTCCGGCCGCTGGTAGATCGCGAGGACCAGGTCCTGGGGAGCGGGCTCATGCCGGGCGGAGTAGACGGTGTCGGCCTGCACCCAGGTGGTTCCGCTGGTCCAGTCCAGCCGGTACTCCCGGATCCCGGTCTCGGCGTACACGGTCTCGGGCACGGCCACGGTGAGCGTTTCGGCGGGGGCGGTGATGGTGACGGTGGTCACGCTGGCGAGCTGGCCGTTGAGCTCCTCGATGGTCTCGGCCATCTCCGCGGCCTCCTCCTCGAGGCGGAGGCGTAGCGCCCTCTCATCCCGGGCCCGCTCCGCGAGGCGGCGCCACTGGCGGGAGGCCACCTGCTGGAGAGCATCATCGTACTGCTGGACGGCAAGAAGCGTCTGGGTCTTAGCCCGCTGCGCCCACCACTCGGTGGTGACCAGGCCGAGTAGGAGGACCAGGATGGCAAGAACCAGGTCCCGCTTCACGGCTCATCCACCCCTTCCCCCCGGGGACCCACCTGGTCGGCCCCGTAGATCCGGTGCTGCCGCACGTTGGCCGCGGCATAGATCCCCTGGGAGGCAGCGACCGCCATCACCCATGCATCCGCCGGCAGCTTGTCCAGAAGCAGCAGGACTGTGGCCACCAGGAGGATGAACCAGCTCTGCTGGAGCTTGGTGCTCTGGGCCTTCTCTTTCAGCGTCCGGCTCACAGGCTCACCCCCAGGCGCTGGCCGATGAGCTGCAGCAAGCTCCGGTCACTGCGCAGTCGCGTGGTGGTCCTCCAGGAGACCTGGATGTGCATGTGGTCCCCGAGCCCCACGTTGTGGTGGATGATCGAGTCGAATTCCGGGCGCTCGTCGTCGTAGCTCACCAGCGCGGAGTAGAACGCATCCAACCGGGCCACCTCATCATGGCTGAGCGCCGGGTTGGGTGTGGCCACCCCGTACGGCCACGGGTCCAGCTCCTCGGCAGTGTACGCCCTGATCCCGAAGTCCAGCCCCCGCCCGAACTGGTGGACACTGGGCCGGTACGGCCGGTCCGGGTAGTAGGAGCGCTGCTCCGCCTCGGTGCGGTAGATCTCGGTAATGACCAGATCCTTGCCGAACTGATGCTCGGCGTACCCCATCATCGAGAGGGCGATCGCCTTGAGCCGGAGGTCGCAGCGGTCCAGCTCGTCGAGGAGCTGGGTTGTCTTGCCCCGCTTGAATCGGAAGGCCATATCACACCACCTTCATGATCCAGCCGGCTGCCTCCGGCCCCAGAATGATCAGGACCATCACAAGCAGAACCAGGACCACCTTGAAGAGGCGCCAGATGGTGCGGTGCTCCTGGGTGTTCTGCTGAGCCGCGGTCTCCAGGCTGGCCACCCGGGGATGCAGCCCCCCCTTGGGATCGAGTATCTCGTCGAGCTTCTTACCCACGTCGTCCAAGCGGACGTGGATGCTCTCGACCCGCTGCAGGAGCCTGCCATACTCGACCTTCCCGTTGTCTCCGTCACCTGCCATAGTGTTCACCTCCTGACGGCAAAGGGCCGACACCCGCCCACTCCCCCGGGCCGACAGTGGGGGAGACGTTCAGGGTCGGCCCTTCCCTCTCGGACCTCCGGCTGATCAGGCCGGTGGCGCCGTCATGCGAAGATCGTCAGTGGTCCCGTCGCCCTCCGGGTCCGTCCTCGTCGGGCTCGGTGTCCTCACCCGGCGGATCGTCGCGGTCCTCGAACCGCCGCCGGGTCCTGCGCCGGGCAGTGCCGGAGCGATCCACCAGCACCAGGCCGATGATCGCGAGGACCGCCAGCAGGACGATGATCTGGATGACTGTCATGGTCACTTGCCTCCCTTCTTCGAGCCCTCCTCCCCGAACAGCGGAGCGAGGGCCTCCTTCACGTCGTCGAGCACGTCCAGGTTGCCCTTGAGGTCCTTGCTCGACATGCCCTCGTCCGCCAGGCCGTCGAGGAAGGCGTAGGTCCGGGTCTTCCGGTTCCCGTCCGCTTCGATGGCCGCGAGGTTGGCCTTGATGTTGTCGATCTGCTGCCCGAGCTGCCGGGCCTGCTGGACCAGGCTGCTGGACTGGTTCATCAAGGACATGGCGTTCTGCACGTCCTGTGAGGTGAGCTTTCCGTCTGCCATCTTTGTCTACCGTCCTTCGTGTGTGGTGTGATGCCGCGTCATGCGGCCTTCTCCAGGGCCTCAACGCGGCCCACTACGTCGGCGAGTTTCTCCTCCAGGCTCGCCACCTGGTCCTTCAGCTGCATGTTCTCGGTTGAGAGAGCGAGCACGCTCTCCTCGATGAGGTCCTTGTTCTGGTATGAAGCCCCGATCACCAGGGACATCAGCTTATTGTGGGGGCTGTACCAGCCGCTCGGGCCGAACTTGAACAGACCGTCTGCGATCCACTCCGGATCCGGCGTGAAGCTTGGGTCCTTGCGGTCTCGCCACGCCCGTAGGACCTCGGCGTCATCGTACTTATCTGCTCCCCCGCCACCGGACTCAGCCCAATAGGGCACGCCGTCCGCATCGTCCACAGTCAGCACGAATCCGCCCGGCCCGATAGCCAGCTTGCTCAGGTTGTTGGAGCCGTTGGAATAGAGGATGTCACCCTTGGTATACGAACCTGTACCTGTACCGCCGTGCGTCTCCCCAAGGGTCCCTGTTATCTGGCCCGCCCCAATGCTTAGCGCCGCCTCGTGTTGCGTCACGCTGGACTGGCTGATGCGGGCGTTCGCGAAGGTCCCCGACTGGACGTGGGATGCGGCGATAGCGGTGTCTACCCAGTCCGACCCGTCGTACCGCAGGAAGTCGTTCGTGCTCTTCGTGTCGTCGTTGACGTTGTTCAGGTCGCCGAGCGGCATGTCCGGCGGCGGTGCGGAACCGGGGACCCAGCCCGACCCGTTCCACTTCAGCAGGTCGTTCGTAGTCGGCGTCCCGCTCACGTTCGTGTGATCGTTCAGCGCGTGACTGCCCACGGGCATCGTGCTTGGGTCTCGCCACTCGGGATACCCGGCGTCGTTCCATGCAATGAAGTCGCCGTCGGTGTTCCCGGCGTCGTCCACTTCGTTCAACGCCCCGGTGCCGTTCCCGTAGACGAGATGCCCGGACGTGATGCTGGTCTTGCCGGTGCCGCC
>Ga0180434_10002316_pt1 | contig 25752 bp, 22 predicted proteins | sample SS_ome_7_FD_132453 | JGI IMG/M metagenome (GOLD analysis project Ga0180434, IMG submission 132453) | Hypersaline lake sediment archaeal communities from the Salton Sea, California, USA - SS_1_D_2 metaG | ecosystem: Environmental > Aquatic > Non-marine Saline and Alkaline > Hypersaline >... | reverse complement strand
TGGGACTACGGCACGCACACGGCCGGCTTCACCGGCAACTTCACGAACGGCTACGAGCGATGCGGCCTGACGATCTACGGCACGGAAGGCACCGTCGATCTGGATGGCTGGAATTACAAGGTCTATAAAGAAGACGACCCCAAGAAGGCCGTGGCGACCTTCCGAGACGCAGTTCCTATCACGGCCCACCAGGAGAATTGGATCGATTGCATTCGAACCGGTAAGGCGCCGAATGCCCCCGTGGACGTCGGCTTTACCTCGTTGGTGCCGTCCTTGCTGGGCAACCTAGCCTTTCACCGGAAAACCGAAGTGAAGTGGGATGCGCAGGCCCAAAAGGTCATCTAGCTCACGAAGGACAAGAGGCTCGATTCAGCAAGGAACTTATTAGATCTACTGAGGCGTGCGTTCGCGAACAAGACCAGAAGCCGTCACAGCCTAGGCTGCGGCGGCTTCTGTTTTTGTCACGTTCGATGATGATTTCAGCCGAGCAAGGCGTCGAGCGATGCCTGGAAGTCTTTCTTGCTTCGCAAGCCGACAAACTTCTCCTTGATTTCACCGTTGTGGAAGAGGATCACGGTGGGGATGGCGCTAATGCCGTATTGAGCCGAGATGGATTGGTTGGAATCCGTATCCACTTTACCGACCTTGACCTTGCCGTCATAATCGCTGGCCAGTTCGTCGATAGTGGGTGCCAATGCCTTGCAAGGCATGCACCAGCTGGCCCAGAAATCGACCAGGACAGGCTCAGAAGCCTGGAGTACTTCGTTCTGAAAATTGGCCTCGGTGAATTCCTTGGTATGTTCGCCCGCCATGTTTGCCGTCCTCCTTGTATCGACCGGTGATGCCAATAACGCAACTGATGGGGTCGTTCCCGTTCAGATGGGATTCTAGGTGTCCCTACGATCATCGTCAACCGGACAAGGGGCCCGGTTGTACTGCGATCCCGTCAACCTCCTCGTCGGCTGACTCATGGGTGTCGGCTGCGTTGTTCTCAAGTTCTTCTTTGGGGCGCGATTTCCACCGCCGATGCATCCACAGGTATTGCTCGGGTTCTTGGCGTACAAACTTCTCAATAGCAGTCGTGTACTCCTGCGTAATCCATTTCAGCTCATCGGGCTGACCGGCCCACTCTTCGGTCCGTATGATGCGGGTCACCCCGACTTCATATTCAAATCGTCCGCTACAGCGGCGGGCGTAGCCAATCACGATCGGTACACGATGCTCGATCGCCAACAAACCAATGGACTTGTAGGTTGATGCTTTGCGGCCAAAGAAGTCGACGAACAGTCCCTTGCGGCCCGCGTTTTGATCGGCAATAAACGCGAGGATATCGCCGGCGATGAGAATGTCGTGGGCGGACTTGGCGGCCCCTTTTTTGTAGAGCAGTTGTAGTCCCCGTTTGGCACGCACATCCATGAGCCACTGGTTCAAGTAGGGATTGTCGAGTGGTCGCATCACGGCGGTAAGCGGAAAGCCGATGGTTGCCAGGGCGTATCCCAACAGTTCCCAGTTGCCGTAGTGGGCGGTCAGCAAGATCGCGCCTTTGTGGTCAAGGAGATGCGCGAGTGCTTGGTCGATGCCTTTGAGCTGGATGTAGCGTGGCCAGGTCCACTCGTTGATGAGACGGGGCGTAAAAAGAGTCTCGATGGCCATCATGGTCATCTGCTGCATGGACATGAGCGCGATGCGGTCGATTTGTTTTTCGGAGAACTGTGGGCCGAAGGCGGCCCGTAGGTGTTCGCGAGCCCGCTCCCGGTGGCGGCGCATGACGCGGTACCAAACCCAGCCCATGACCCGAGCGGTCTTGAGATTCAGGTCGATGGGGAACATATGGAAGATCATGGCGATTACGCGGACCGCCACATACACCAACCAGTCCGTTGTTGGACGACGAGGTTTAGCCATGGCGGGTATTGTAAGGCTGTTTGATTTGTTTCACACGTCAATGAGACCTTTGGGGCTCTTGATTGAGTAAACGGCTTGGAGTTCTTGCAAAAAAGTCCTCAAACTGGCATTCAGGACAACAATCGGGGAGAATGCCGGGGCTGGTTGTGACGGGTGGTTGCCGATCGGTAGCTCACGGTCCGGCGGCGGGGTCGGTCAATGTTTCGGCTCCCTGCTAGGTTACTTTGGGTTTGGGCCATGAGGCCTTGCTATGAAATGGGTTACGTAACGTATAGACGCAGACAGGCATGAGTGAACTACAGCAGATTGAAGATCGCAAAGCGAAACTAGAGAAAGTTCGTGAGCTGGGTTTGGACCCGTACGGGGGCCGATTCGCGGATGTGCGGACGCTGGCGGAGGTTCGGCAGGAAGGTGAGGGCCTGAACCTGGAGCCGGGTCAACATGCGGAGCAGGTTACGGTTCGGGTCGCGGGGCGCGTGATGCTCCACCGTGGCCGGGGCAAGCTCATCTTTATGACGATCCGCGACGGCAGCGACGATATGCAGGTGGCCGTCAGCAAAGCGGCTGTCCCTGAGGCTGAGTTCAAGCTCGCTAGCAAGTTGCTCAACCTCGGCGATATCGTCGGGGTGGATGGTGCGCTCGGAAAAACGAATACCGGCGAGTTGACCGTCTGGGCGACCTCGTTCACGTTGCTTTGTAAAGCGATCCAGCCGCCTCCGGCGAAATGGCACGGGTTGCGGGACATCGATCTTCGTTATCGTCGGCGGTATGTGGACCTGTTCAGCAACACGCAGGCCCGCGAAACCTTCAAGCAACGCAGCATGATTATCGACGCGATGCGGCGGTGTTTAGTCGATCGTGGCTTCTTTGAGGTGGACACGCCTGTTTTGCAGCCGATCTACGGCGGCGCAGCCGCTCGGCCCTTCACGACACATCACAACACGCTAGATATGCAGCTGTTCATGCGGATCAGTCCGGAACTGTATCTCAAAAGGTTGCTGGTCGGTGGGATTGAGCGGGTGTTCGAGTTCGCCCGGGTCTTTCGTAACGAGGGGATTGATACATCCCACAACCCGGAATTCACTTTGCTTGAAATCTATCAGGCCTACGGTGACTACCACGACATGATGGATATCACCGAGGCAATGGTATCAGCCGCCATCGAACGGATTGGCGGCGGGTATAAGCGAATGTATGGCGAGTTGGAGCTCGACTTCACGCCTCCGTGGCCTCGGCATACGTATGCTGAGCTCGTAAAGACATACGCCGGCGTGGATATTGATGATATGGCTGCGGTTCGTGCCAAGGCTGAGGAACTGGAAATCGACCACGCGAAGCTTGATGATGCGATCGTGGTCAACGAAGTTTTCGAGGCGACGGTGGAGCCGAAGCTCATCCAGCCGCAGTTCGTACTGGATTACCCGGCCCCGCTGTGTCCGCTAACGCGACGCAAGCCGGATGATCCGAACATCGCGTTGCGTTTTGAGGCGTTCGCCGCGGGCTGTGAGCTCGGCAACGCCTACACGGAGCTGAACGACCCGGAGATCCAGGAAGCAAACCTCAAACGGACGCTTGCCGGCGAGAAGAGCGATGAGACCATGGCGGTTCTGGACGAGGATTTCGTACTCGCGTTACGGTACGGTATGCCGCCGGCAGGTGGGCTCGGGGTTGGCGTCGATCGGCTGGTGATGCTGCTGACCGATTCGCCGAGCATCCGTGATGTCATCCTGTTTCCGCTGCAGCGGCCCCGCGCGATTGGTGCGGAGGCGGACGACGTGTTCGAGGATGAAATAAGCGAGCCGAACATCGCAGATTGAATTAGAACCGTTGATGACATAGGAGCAGATCGCTGATCGCCTGACGTGTCATGTATAAATTCTTCCTCTGTCTTCGCTATCTCCGCCGACGCCGGATTGCCTTCTTTGCGGTCGCTGCGGTCTGCCTGTGTACCGCCATGGTCCTAATTGTCGTGAGTGTCATGGGTGGCTTTCTGCAGATGGTCAAGGATCGATCGCGCGGCATGCTGGGCGATCTGGTTATGGAAAACCGGTCGCTTCAGGGTTTCCCCTTCTACCAAGAGTTTATCGATGAACTCAAAACATCGCCCGACCTCAAGGACCGTATCTTCGAGGCGACGCCGGTGATCATCACTTATGGCGTAATTCGGTTCCCCAGCCCAAGCGACCCGATTACGAAACCGGCTCAGGTGGTGGGCCTGCGTCTGAACGAAACGTATCGCGTCAATGAATTCAAGAACGGGCTTTTCTACGAACAATACTACCCGGGCTCGACCACGCTGGTTGAGCAGAAAGAACCTTGTTTTGGTTTCAATACTCAACAGTTGTACTCCGGGTCGGCTGATCCGGTTGAACGTTATGTGCTGCCTACGGAGCTTGAAGAGGGTTATCGCAAGTGGCTATCCGACGCCTCGGAACAAGACAAGGTTGATGCCCCTATCGACGCGACGCTCCCTTATAAACGGCCCGGTTATTATCGCCGACCACCAGAAGGAATCGTCGAGCCGGGCTGGTATGGACCTGAGTTACCCGGCGCGATCCTTGGTACGGATCTCTGTGCTGATCGGCAACGGACGGGCGACTATGAACGATACTACTATCGCGGTTACCCGGTCACGCTGACGCTTGTTCCGTTCACGGACACGGGGAAGATTCTTTCGTCCGGCACGGGGATGCCAAGCAAAAACTTCCGCTACGTCGACGATTGCCGAACCGGCGTCTACGACATTGATTCGATGAGCGTGTACGTCGATTTTACTTTGCTGCAAAACGTTCTGGAGATGGATGAGCAGCAGCTCAGCGAAGAGGCCGGCGGCGGTACGATCCCTCCGCGTGCGACACAAGTTCAAATCAAGCTCAACCCCGGCTCCGATCCGCTCGAGACGCGCGATCTCATCCAGGCCAAGTGGGACGTCTTCTTCAATAACCGTATCGATCAGATCCGTACGCCCGGTCTGCTGCGCCGGGTCCTCATCATGACGTGGGAAGAGAAACAAGCGAAGTTCCTGGCTGCTGTCGAGAAAGAGAAATACTTAGTCACCACGTTGTTTGGCGTCGTGAGTGTGGTAGCGGTACTTTTGGTCGGCTGCATTTTCTACATGATCGTCCAGCAGAAGACGCGGGACATTGGCATTATTCGCAGCGTCGGTGCGACCGCATTGGGCGTCGCTCAGATCTTCCTGGCCTATGGCGCAGCGGTCGGCGTGGTTGGCGGCGCCCTTGGCACCGTGATCGGAATCCTGTTCGTCCGTTACATCAACGAGATTCAAGAGCTATTGGGCAGGATTCACCCCGACGCGATCATCTGGAACCCTGAAGTGTATGCGTTTGACAAGATCCCCAACGAGGTGAATCCCTCGGATGCTGTTGTCATCTACGTGGTTGCAATTGTGGCGTCCATGATCGGCGCTTTGATCGCGTCCGTGCGCGCGGCCCGTGTTTGGCCGGTCGAGGCACTCCGCTATGAGTGAGACCGAACATGAGTGATGTCATCCTTCAAGCCTCCGGTCTCCACAAAAGCTACCAGCTTGGCCCCGTCTTGCTGCGCGTGCTTCGCGGCGTGTCCATGTCGGTGGAGCGCGGGGAGTTCGTCGCCATCATGGGGGCCTCCGGTAGCGGCAAGAGCACCCTGCTGCACCTGCTCGGTGCGTTGGATACGCTGGATCGCGGTACCGTGCTGTTCGAGAATCGAGACGTCTTTGCTGGGTCCGGTGCGGAACGCGACCGGCTGCGTAACGCTACTTTTGGCTTTGTGTTCCAGTTCTATCACTTGCTGCCCGAACTCAACGTTTTGGAGAACGTGCTCATCCCCTGCATGGTGGCGCACTCGATCTTCACGTGGCCTGGCCGTAAGTCCGAACGACGCCGTCAGGTCGCCGAGCTTCTGGGGCGTCTGGGTCTGGCGGATCGGCTTCGCCATCGGCCCAATGAGCTGTCCGGCGGCGAACGTCAACGTGTCGCCATCGCCCGTGCATTGGCCAACCAACCCCGCGTCTTGCTTGCCGACGAGCCTACGGGTAATCTGGATGCCGCTACCGGGATGGAGATCATGGAAATCCTCGCCGGACTCAATCGCGAGGGTCAGACCATCGTAATGGTTACCCACGACTCGCAGGTGGCATCTTCGGCCCATCGGATCGTTTCACTGGTCGACGGCAAGATCAAGAACGCGAAAGCGTAGGCCGATATCACTGTCGGCTTTGAACTGTGTCGTCCTACAGAGCGGGGCGGTTCGGGCGCTGAGCAATACGGGATGTCAGACGAATGAATTTCGACCAGTCGAACAAATTTGCCCCAAAAAGTGACCTCAAGATTTGGCTGAACGGCCAATTGGTACCCCCTTGTGAAGCTAAGATCAGTGTCTTTGACCGCGCGGTGCTGTATGGCGACGGTGTCTTCGAGGGATTGCGGATTTATGGCGGGCGCGTCTTCCGGCTCGATCAGCATCTGAAGCGTTTGGAGGATTCGGCACGGGCGATCCGTTTAGAAATCCCCATGACACGTAACGAGATGGCCCAGGCTACCTACGAAACCGCCCAAGCCAATAACGTAACCGATGGCTACATCCGCTTCGTGGTGACACGAGGTGTCGGCACCTTGGGGCTGAGTCCGCACCGGACCGCATGTCCCTCCGTATTCATCATCGCCGACCAGATTGAACTGTATCCCAAGGAGTTGTACGAGAACGGGATGGCGATCGTCAGTTGCAGTGTGTTGCGTAACCATCCGAATGCGGTTTCGCCGCGCATCAAGAGCCTCAATTATCTCAACAACATTCTGGCCAAAATCGAGGCCCTGGACGCTGGCGTGCTGGAAGCCATCATGTACAACCATCTGGGCTTTGTCGCGGAGTGTACGGGCGACAACATCTTTCTCATCCGTAACGGGGTCCTGCAAACGCCGCCGGTCAATGCGGGCAGCCTTGAAGGGATCACGCGGAATGCCGTCATCGAGCTGATCGCCAAACGAAAGCTGCCTTTCCGCGAGATGGATCTCACGCGACAAGATCTTTACGTCGCCGATGAGTGTTTTCTGACGGGAACGGCGGCTGAGGTCATCCCTGTCACGCAGATCGACGGGCGTGCGGTGGGCCCCGGTCAACCCGGGCCGATCACTCGACAGTTGATTAGCGACTTCCGCGAATTGGTCCAATGCGCGGAGTGAAACACGACCGGCAAGCAAGCACCGGGGCGATGTGCGTCGCTTGCATCGCTTATCGTTAACGCTCATTCATTAAATAGATAGGTTGATCCATGAAGTTTCTCAAGCAGTTAACGGAGACTCCTGGGGTTCCGGGCCGAGAAGAGCGTGTCCGCACGTTGATCCAGAAAGAAACCAAGGGGCTCTTCGACGAATCGCATGTGGACGAGCTGGGTAATTTGATTTGCCGAAAGAAACCGCGTGCGGGACGCTCGAAACGATCGGCAACCAAGGTTTTGATCGCTTGCCACATCGACGAGATCGGCTTCTACGTCAGGCACATCGACGAGGCTGGGCGATTGCGTCTGCAGAACGTGGGCGGGTTTGATACCCGTAATCTGTTTGCGCGTCGCGTCTTGGTCCAGGGTCGAAAGGATATTGTCGGAATCCTCAATCCTGTGGGGCGACCGATCCACCTGGCTACCGAAGAAGAGAAGAAAAAGATTCCGCTCATCAGTGAGTTTTTCGTCGATCTTTTCCTCGACAAGAAGGACGTGGATAAGCTCGTCTGCATCGGCGATCCGGTGACGCTGATCCAGCCGCTCGAGCAGATCGGCGACGTCTATACGGGTAAGTGTTTGGACAATCGGGCAGCGACCTGGGTCGCGATCAACGCGATTCGTAAGATCGGCGACAAGAGTCCGTACGACATCTACTATGCGGCCACGGTCCAGGAAGAAGTGGGCCTTCGCGGGGCAGGGCCGACGACGTTTGGGATTGAGCCGGACATTGGCATCGCGATCGACACCACGCTCTCCTGCGATACGCTGGGCATCGACAAGAGCGAAGCGGTCACCGAGTTGGGCAAGGGTGTGGCACTCAAGGTCATGGACGGACGGTCCATCAGTCACCGCGGCCTGCTTGACGAATTCATCGCACTGGCAAAGAAAAAGAAAATCCCCTACCAACTGGAGATCCTGCCGCTGGGCGGCACGGATGCAGCCGTAATCCAGCAGGCCACCGGGGGCCGAAAAACAATCACGCTTTCGGTTCCGACCCGTTATATCCACACGATTACCGAAGCGGTTCACAAGCACGACCTGACGGCGGCGGTCAACTTGCTCACAGCCTGGCTGGCGGGATAGCACCGTGCAGAGGCGGGTTTGCTACGCTTTTGGCGACATCCGTTTGTGATCGCATGCTGCTGTCGCCTCGCTCGACAACCCGAGGCTGCCGTCATACCATGCCATTCGTAGAGGTCATTGCCAGGGATCGGCATCGCGAAAGGAGAGGCAAGGGGCTCGCCTTATGGATCCGTTGCAAGCCATCGTCAGCCAACATTGGGGATACGACACCCTTCGACCACTTCAACACGAAGCCATGACGGCGGCGGTTGAGGGGCGCGATTCGCTTTGTGTGTTGCCGACCGGTGGGGGCAAGTCACTTTGTTATCAAGCGCCGGCTTTGCTGACGGGCAAATTGACGGTGGTGGTCTCGCCGTTGATTGCCCTCATGAAGGACCAGGTTGATCAGCTGATCGCACGCGGTATCGATGCCGCCTTCTTCAACAGCAGTCTCGACACCGATGACCGGCGGCGCGTCTGTGCCGGCCTCTTGCAAGGCCAATACAAGCTCATCTTCGTTTCGCCGGAACGCTTTGCGGACGATACGTTTTGTAACGAACTGCTCAACCAAGCCGACGTCGGCGCCTTTGCGATCGACGAAGCACACTGTATTAGCCATTGGGGTCACGACTTTCGTGCCGACTATCGCCGGCTTGGCCTACTCAAGAAACGGTACCCCCGTGCCTCGGTGCATGCCTTCACCGCGACCGCTACGCCGCGTGTCCGCGAGGACATCGTCACACAACTCGAACTCGATGATCCGGCCGTACTGGTAGGTGATTTTTTTCGCCCGAATCTGCGTTACCGGATTGTCCGGCGACGCGACGCTTTTACTGATGTTCGCCGTTGCATCGAGGAGCGCCGCGGGCTGGCTGGCATCGTCTACTGCATTCGCCGCAAAGACGTGGACGAGTTAACGGATGAACTCAAGGGTGTCGGGATTCCGGCCATCGGCTATCACGCCGGCATGAGCGATGACGCTCGCACGCTGGCCCAGGACACCTTCGCCGCAGGGAAAGCCGATGTCGTCGTCGCCACCGTCGCGTTCGGCATGGGGATCGATCGAGCCGACATCCGGTATGTGATCCATGCAGCCATGCCTAAGTCGATCGAACACTACCAACAGGAAACCGGACGCGCGGGGCGCGATGGCCAACCGGCCGACTGTATCCTCTTCTACTCCGGCGGCGACTTTCAGTTGTGGCGAACCATCATCGAAAAAAACGAGACGACCGACCTTGCCGACAAGCTGCGTATGCTGGAAGAAATCTATCGTTTCTGCACGGGGGCTCGGTGCCGACATCGCCGACTCGTTGAATACTTCGGCCAGGCGTGGGATCGCGACGGGTGTGACGCCTGCGATATCTGCACCGGCGACTCGGATCTCGTGCCCGATTCCACGTGTCTGGCGCAAAAGATCATGTCCTGCATCGCGCGAACCCACGAACGCTATGGCGCCGGCTACATTGCTGATCTTCTCCGCGGCACGCTCACGGACCGCGCTGTAGAACAAGAACATCACGCGTTGAGCACCTTCGGCCTCATCGCCGACAAGCCGAAGGGGATTCTTATGGCGTGGATGGAGCAACTGGTGGATCAGCAACTGCTCCACCGCGAGGGCGAGTACCGCATCTTGCAGATTACCGCAAAGGGCTGGGACGTCTTGCGATCCCAAGCGGAAGCAAGACTCTACGGCAGCGGTGACCGTAGGCCCCGAAAGCCTCGCAAACGACGAAAGCGAGGGGGTAAGCGCGTTGACCGCTCATCGCGAGGCGATTCGCTCTCCGGTTCTATCGTGGACGGACCTGACACCTCGTCGTCGCTCGAAGATCAACTCGATCGGGCCGACCTGGTCCTCTTCGAAGAGCTACGCCTCCTTCGCCGAGCCATCGCTGACGAAAGAAACATCCCTGCGTTTATCGTCTTCGGCGACAAGACGTTACGTGACATGGCCCGCCGGCGTCCGACCGGTGAAGCGGAAATGCTTTACGTGTACGGTATCGGCCCGGTCAAATACAAAACCTTCGGGAAACCATTCCTCGATGCCATTCGTGCCTACATGCAACAGCCAAACAACGCGAAACATACCCCCTAACCGGTGCCGATGCTTGTCCGGTTCCAGATTACCGCTTCCACGGAGGGACTTCGGGCAGATAGGCCTGGAACTCGTCGATTAGCGCGTTTTCGTAGGCGTCGTCATAGTGACCGGTAAAGAATAGATCGATGGCTTCGTCGAACAAGCGTTGCCAACTCGCCTCCTCGTGGCCGGGATTGATGGGATAGAACTTGGCTTTGTTGGCCCGGGCGGCTTTGAGGTCGCCGGGGGCGTCGCCGATCATGAGCACTTTGCCCGGCTCATAGCGGCCATTTGTCGCCAGCTTGAGGTGCTCAGTTTTCGTGCCCATTTCCTGACCGCAAATGAGTCGAACAAACGCATCGATCGAATGTTCTTTCCATTCGCGGACCAACGCCTCGGTCGGTGTTTGGCTTACGACGACGATGTCGGCCTTGCCGTTGAGCTTCGTCAGCGACTCGCGCACGAAGGGGAACGGCGGCACATTCTCGACCATGTTCGCGACCGTCTCGTTCACCGCGAGGGTCCATCGCATCGCAAGCTGCAGAACCTCGTCGCCGCTCTTGTTCAACAACGCTTCCAGGTTGTTGTTGTCCAACGGCGCACCTGATGCAATGAAGTCACGAATCGGTTGGGCTTCGGGGATCTTGGCGTTGCGTGCCTGAACCTGCGGGCGCTCTCGGAGCAGATCGAAGACTTTGATCAACGCCGGCCACCGGTTGATGCCGCGATCCTTGGAATAGAGGTTCACGAATTCCGCGGCTTCGCGTGCGTACTTGGAGACCGCTTGCAGACGCCAATACTTGATCGTGTTGGGGGTGAAACACTCCTTCTGCTTGATCTCCATTGTGTCGAAGACACAGCCATCGGAATCAATCCCAACGAAGAATGAATGTGAGGGAGTGAACGCTTTCAGTTGATCCCGTGGGTCACTCATCGGAACAGGCTCCATGGATGCAAACAAAATCGACGCGAATGATCAAACACCACTAAACGCACTGAAACCGCCATCGATCGGGACGGTAATGCCGGTAATGAATTCCGCTGCAGGCGACAACAACCACGCCACCGTCCCGTAGATATCGCGGTCTGCCCCAAAGCGGTTCATCGGCGTGTGTGCGATGATCGCTTGACCGCGGGGCGTCAATTCGCCGGTCTGCTCATCGGTGAGCAGGAAACGGTTCTGGTGGGTCAGCATAAACCCTGGCGCGATGGCGTTCACGCGAATCTTGGGCGAGTACTCCTGGGCCATATGGACCGCCAACCACTCGGTGAAGTTTTTGACGCCGCTTTTGGCCGCGGAATAGGCGGGTATTTTGGTCAGCGGCTTGAACGCATTCATGCTGGCGACGTTGAGAATGACGCCCTCGCCGCGTTCGGCCATCGCTTTGCCGAAAACCATGCACGGCAACACGGTGCCGAGGATGTTCAAATCCATGACCTTCTCGAAGGCGTCCACGGGCAAATCGAAGAACTTCTTGTCCGGCCCGGTGGTCGCCGACGGATGGTTGCCCCCTGCACCGTTGATGAGAAAATCGATGGGGCCGAAGAGATCATGACATCGGACCAGTCCGTCTTCGACACTCTTACGCTGCAACACGTTGACGTCGATGGCGCCAGCTTGGCCACCGGCGGCTTGGATCTTCCGCGCTACGGCCTCCGCCGCATCGAGCTTCAAATCCAAGACGGCTACGTGCACGCCTAGCTCAGCCAGGAACGTTGCCAAGCCGCCGCACAAGACGCCGCCGCCGCCTGTCACCACTGCTGTTTTGCCATGTAAATCAAATAGATTCGCCATGCTTATAACCCTTGCGAGATGATAGCGGAAAATGACTGTCAGCTAAAGGCCGCCAGATGCCAAATATAAGTCGGCAACAGCAACGCATCTTTCGCAGCCGATCCCGGGTCTTCGCGCAGAAAAACGGCCGGCGCACCGCACCGGCCGATTCCTGTTTATGCGCGAAGTGCGTCGCCATTTATACGTCAAATTCCGCCTCAGGACTCTCATCCTTGGTGTAGTCGAACCACGCATCCTTGAATTCGATTCGCTGCTTCTTGGCCATCGCGATATTGCTCGTCAATGCAATGATGGCATCGGCAAGAGCCACCTCGCCGTCACATCGCGGCTTGTGGGTCCCGTCGGGGCGCTTGATGTTTCGGATCAACCAAGCCATGTGCTCCTGCTCTTCGCGATACCCTCGACTCGTAATGGTGTCGGCGGTTCCTACACCGGTTGCCCACTGGGTCGTCGAGCCGGAACCCGCACTCGGTTTACTCACGCGGGCTTCCGCCCAGTTGATCCGCGTGTCCTTGGGGCTACCCTCGCGAAACAGGTAGGCATCGGCTTCCCGGTCGATAATCATGGTGGCTTTGGAGCCGTTGACCTGCTCGCCGTAACCGTCAAACCCGTTCGTGGAGATGGACGAGTAAGTAACGACCGCGTTGTCGGTGGAGCACTTCGGTTCATCGGCGTTTTCGGCGTGCGGTTCATCCGCACCATATTCGTAGTTGAGGAACACGTGATCGAAGGTATCCCACTTCAAGAAGGATGTGACGCCGGTTCCGACCACGGCTGTGGGTCGCTTGTGTCCCAAAAAGATGCCAGCGGCATCCAGTTGGTGGCTACCGAGCTCGACCATGAGTCCGCCACCGGTCGCGTTATCCACACGCCACTGCACGAGTTGCTCGATCGACGCGTAATCGTACTTCTTGGGATCGATCTTTTGATCCGCGGCCGGAATGCCAGGACGCCAACTGTCGTGCTTCGATTGGTTGCGGTGCCAGCATGCCCTGATGTGTCGAATGTCGCCCAAAATGCCCTGCTTGATGATCGACAGGGCGTTGGCGTACATGTAGCTGTAGTGCCTTTGGTGGCCCACGGCAAGAAACCGATTCGTCTGCTTGGCGGCCCGGATCATTTCCTTACACTGCGAGACGGTCTTGGCCATCAGCTTCTCGCACAGAACGTGCTTGCCGGCTTGGAGGGCCTCTATGGTCACCTTGGCATGCAAGTGGAGCGGCAAAGCAACGATGACCATCTCGATATCGTCGCGTTCCAGCAACTTGTGATAGTCTTCGTAGAGTTCTACGTTCTTGCCCCGCGCGCCGTACTTCTCGTTGAACAGCTTGCGTGCCCTAGCTTGATTAGACGGCCGAATATCCGAGAAGGCCACGATGTCGATAAAATCGGGGTTGCTTTGGGAAATATGGGCATTGCAGCCTTGGTTCCCTGTACCGATCAACCCCACCTTGACCGGGCCACCCTTGAGATGATCGTAGCCCCAATACATCGCGGCTGCGGTCGGAAGGGCAATCGCCCCGGTAAGAACTTGACGCCGACTAACCTTGAGGGCATCCGCGTAGTTCACTTTGCCGATCTGACGTTCTTTCTCGTTGAGTACCATAGGTCCTTTGTCCTACTTCGTATGTTTTTAAAAATGTCTTACGATTCCCACCGTGATACGATTCTCGCTCTCATCTGGCCGTCATGCGCGCCTGATCACGCGTTTGAGGGGCCCTGACACCCGCACGCGGTCGGGCAGCTGCTCGAACAGCACGCCTGGGTAGCCTTGGCCTTGCGGGAAGCTCTCCTGGAAGCAATCCAAGCGTCGATACCGCCCCAACATCCGATGCGAGAGGTCGCGATCATCAGTAGTGCGATCATCTCGATCAGGTTCTTGTTGATAATCAGGTAGTGCCCTTCCGCCATGGGACTTTCGGGCAGGCCGGGGAACGGCGGCATGGCAAAGTAGTACAAGCACAGCAACCCAATGCCACCCAATGATGCCAAGCGGGTCAACAACCCTAACATGAGACACACACCTACCAACGTCAGTGCCCACATGTTGGAGATGTCGATCAACCACGTCGGGCTTGGCTCACCCGGAGGCGCGCCACGTCCCAACTTCTCGATATCCATCTTCTGCTGAACAAACCGATCCAGCGTTCGTAGTGGTGCTTCGGCCCGTTTCAAAATGGCGGCCTTGGCTCGTGCTTTTCGACCATACATGTCGGTCAAGCGCTCTTTGTCGTAATCGGTCGTCCCGAGTTTCTCTTCCTGAGCCTTGATCTCATCGAGCAGCGTCAAGTAATCCTCGCGTTGCTGCTGGAAATCTTGATTGCCATAAATGGCTGGTACGCTGTCTTTCAACTGCCCATCATTTTTCAGACGATCGGTGTGGCCTTGGATTTTCTTCTTCAGGTCATCATCACGGACGCCGTAGTGCCGAACCAGCTTTTTGCATCGGCGATCGAGTCGTGCTTTCATGTCCTCCGACGTCAACGCCCTTCTGCCATCCACGTCATCCACCATCCACCGGAAAATGTCACGGAATGGGCCGGACGACGCCACGAGGTAACTCGTCGCTCGCCAGTCGTCCTGCACGAGCTTCCAAACGCCCTCGTAAAAAAAGTGCCAACCGATGGCGATCCGCAGCAGGACCATGAAGAAGATGGTCCAGCCGGTCACGATTCGGATCCTCGGTTCCGATGTTGCAAGTTGCGGTGTTGCCTCAGCCATCATCATCTCGACTTACAAACAGAAATTCATAGACACACAACGGCCGTCGCGTTTGGACGCGACGGTCACCCGCCCGACGATTCGTCGCCGGGTCTCAAATTCACATCCTCAGACGGCAGGTTGAACGTCACCACACGCGGCGGGGCAGACGCTCGGTCGTCGTGCTCAGGGTTGAGCACGAGCAAAGCGGCGATTTCAGGGTGATCTTGACAGAAATCGGCCGTCTTGTCGAGTCCCATTACGAAGAAAGCCGTCGCCAATGCATCTGCGGTGGCGGCATCGTCAGCGATTGCTGAGGCACTGGCCAGTTCGGCTCGACCGTCGGGCCCACCCACCGACCAACCGGTCCGCGGGTCCAGTACGTGCCCCCATCGTTGTCCATTTGTCTCGAACCACTGATTTGCCGCCCCCGACGTTCCAAGCGCCCGGTTTCGCAACCGAACCGTGGCGACAAAACAGTCGGGGGCGAAGGGATTCTGAATCCCGACCAGCCAACCCCGGCCGTCTCGTGTGGAAGACCCCAACCCGTAAATGCTGCTGAGTCCTCCCTGCATCAACGCACACTCGATCTCGAACTCGTCCACCAGCCGCCTGATGGCTCGGTCGATTGCGTACCCCTTGCCCATGCTGGCGAAATTGACCTCCAACCCGGGTACTGCATAGTGCACGGTCAGTTCGGTTGGATCGCGTTGAATGTGCTGCATCCCCGACTTGGCCAGTGCGACACGAATCTCAGCATCGCTGGGCACACGTTTGGTCCCATTCAGAAAGCCCCAGGCTCTAACGAGCGAGCCGGTAGAAACGTCGAATGCTCCGTTTGTCTGGCAACTCAGTTCTGCAGCCCGCTCCAACAGGTGAAAGAGCCGACCGTCCACGCGCACGGGTCGATCGCCGGCGTGCTGATTGAGGTAGGCTGCGGCACTGTCGCCGCAGTGGACAGTGAGTAGGTCTTCTAACTCTTGAATGACGTCGAGGGCTGATTCGCCAGCAGTCAGCACATCAGGAACGGTCGGTGGGAGCATCACGCTGAACTCGCAGGCCATGGCCCGACGAGCCAGGTGCCAGTGGGCAAGCGTCGTTTCCGGGGTTGTGGAGGCGGTCCCCGGGCAATCGGGCAGCACTTCGGCAAGTAAGCCTCCTGCTGAGGCCCCCAGACCACGTGCACTCAAAAATCCTCGTCGTGACCAGGAAACAGATCGACTCACCCACCCAATCCTCGATCGTGCCGATAGCAAGCGGAAAACGACAGAAACACAAGTGGAGTTGCGCGGCAGGTCCGTTATTGTCGCAGATTGCATCCCAAGACGCAAATCTGCCTGGTAACGGCAAAAAGGCAATGGTGTAACCCTTAATTGGGGCCTCAACTTGAACCGATCGGGCGGCGGCAAGCCGTTCAGGCGAGATGGACTGGGGTGCCTCGGCTGGCTTGGAGCTGGTCGGCGGCGTTGCCTTGGTTGACGGCGATTTCGAGCATTTGCGTGCTTCCGATCAGGGCCAACGGCTCCCCTGCCGCTCCATCAGCGTAGGTGGTGTGGATGGGCCCGATGCGGCGCGATCCGATGGATACCTCTAAATGGCGATGGGGCGACCGGGCTGCCGACAGGTCGATGGCGGAAATGTTCGTGATGAGATTGCCGAAGCTATCGACGAGGACGACCTCGCCATCGAGCGTGCCGTTGTCGTGATGTTGCGGTTTCGCCATTTCGATCGCCTCAATTTGATTTGCGACGGGGCCGAGATAGTCCATGCTCAGTCCCTGGGACAAGTGTGCCGCCACCGGCGCGAAGATGTCTCGCCCGTGGAATGTGGCGGAGAGCGAACCGGCAAAATAACGCCGATTTTCGACCACGCGGATTTCCTGCAACTCGGCGTCGCGATGCAACAACGTGATGAGTCCGTTGTCAGGTGCCAACACGATTCGGTCGTTGTAGCGTGCCGCCAGGATGCGTCGCCTTGTGCCGACGGTCGGATCGATGACCGCCACGAACACGGTTCCCGTGGGGAAATAGGGAAGGGTTTGCCGGAGCACAAACGCGCCATGAACAAGATCGTGCGAACCAATGTCGTGCGAGATATCAACGATGACCGCTTTGGGATTGATCTGGAGGATGACGCCCTTCATGCAGGCGACATAGTGGTCGCGCGTTCCAAAATCGGTCAACAAAGCGATCGTGGACATGGACGGAGCTCCTGTGCGGTTGTGCAACCACCCAACATACGCCGCCGTAGCTGCGCGAGGCACACTGCCCCATTATCGGGGCGACCGAAGCGATCCACAACAACTCTTTCATGCCATCCGATGAGCCACGGAGAAAACGCTTTCGACAACCCACTTCACCGGGAGTATGTGTCGGCAAGATCAAACCGTGTAAATTCTTTTAAAATAAGCACTTAGATCCCTTTTGCGGCCACTGGTCTTCCTGTCGCTATGGGGTCGGTGTCGCACGGACTTCGCCAATGACTTGCATTTGTCGTCGATTTGCCGCACACTAGCCGGGTTCAGGCACAATGGCATCGCCGGACCGGCTTTCCGAGAAGGAGTTGTCTTTTTGTGCCCGCAACCCGGGCGTTTTGCCGGGGGGGCAAGTTGTGTGCAAAACGCAGAGCCGTCTCCAAACAAGACGCTCAAAACGAATTGTCTAATCGACCTGTCGAGAACGGGAGCTAGGTTATGACGTCCGAGATCAAGCCCGGACAATGGGTGAATGTCAAAGTCGCGCGTGAGCCGAAATCGGCTGCAGGAAAAAAAACCATGATCCGCCTGTTCGAGCAGGACGACGACGTCAAACGCGAGCGTCAGCGTTTATCGCGATCGCGTCTCACCCGTCATCACCGGCGAGGTGGTCGGCTCTGGGCTGACATTCCGTCCAGGCTTCGCATCGTGCAAACCACGCCGGGTGCGACGTACAAAATTTTCGCTTCGGTCGACGTGCTCCGCGATCTGCAAAGCCTCGCCCGACACGTCGAAGTGGCGCCTGCCTAAAAACAAGATGCGCGTTCGCATTCGATCGTGAAGCCGCGTTCGATCGTGAAACGACTTGCTGAGCCCCGTTATATCTCTGTGTGATGGGGTTTCGTTATCAATAGTGTGATCAATCAAAACCCTCTTGAGCAATCTCGATCGCGCGGAGCATCCCCTTGGCTTTGTTGATGGTCTCCTGATATTCCAAGTGCGGTTGCGAATCCGCCACGATGCCGGCTCCCACTTGGACGAACGCGCTGTGCTTGCCGAACGTCTTACCAGGCGTAATCACGATCGTTCGCAGCGCGATACAGGTATCCATGTTGCCGGCAAAATCGATGTAGCCGACCGCCCCCGCATAGGGTCCGCGACGTGTCGGTTCGAACTCGTCGATGATCTGCATGGCCCGCACTTTCGGTGCCCCGCTCACCGTGCCCACCGGCAATGACGTCTTCAAAGCATCAAACGCCGTCTTGCCGGCGGCCAGCTTCCCGCGTACCGTGCTGCTGATGTGCATAACGTGGCTATAGCGTTCAACCACCATCAGCTTTTCGACTTCGACGCTCCCGAGCTCGGCCACCCGGCCCACGTCGTTTCGGCCGAGATCGACAAGCATGACATGCTCAGCCCGCTCCTTGGGATCGGCTAGGAGTTCGGCCTCCAGGGCGTTGTCTTCCTCTTCCGTCTGGCCACGCCGGCGTGTGCCTGCCAATGGCCGGTTAGTGATGACGCCATCTTGAACCCGGCACATGATCTCCGGCGATGCACCCACAAGAATCACGCGCGGACTTTTGAGATAGAACATGAATGGCGACGGATTGACCACGCGTAAGGCCCGATAGACGTCAAGCGGATCGGCAGCGGTTTCCACGTGCAAACGCTGCGACAAGACGACCTGGAAGATGTCACCGGCGCGAATGTACTCTTTACACTGTTCGACCGCGTTCTCAAATCCCTCTCGCTCAAAGTTGCTCGTAAATGGGAGAGACGGATCGCCTAATCGCTCGATATGCCCGACCCGTGTTTGCTGCGGGGCCGCGAGCCGTTTGACCATGGCGTTGACGCGATCACACGCCTTGTCGTAACCGCCACGAACGCCGTCGATATCCACGTGAGCGTGGCTGATCACCAAGATCGTCTTATTGACATGATCGAACACCACCATCGTGTCATACAGATTGAAAAGGAGATCCGGCAAGTGGCGGTCATCATGCGGTGAACTCGGCAAAGGCTCGTAGTAGCGAACCATGTCATAGCTCGCGTAACCAACGGCCCCGCCACAAAATGGCGGCAGATCGGGCAAGTGAACCGCACGATAGGACGCTAGCAGGTCAGCCAACCGATCCAACGGGTCTTCACACGTTTTGCGGGTCACGCCTTGCGGACTGTCGATTTTCACCTCGTTCCGCATGGCTTCAAATGTCATCTGTGGATGGGCCGCCAAGAAGGAATAACGCGCGATGTTCTCACCCCCGACGACGCTTTCGAGGAGAAAGGCGTGCGGGCTGTCCTGTGAAATGGCGGCAAAAGCTGTCACCGGTGTCAGATTGTCGCCTAACAATTGGCTGTAGACGGGGATCGTGTTGCCGCGTTCGGCAAGCTGTTCAAACTCCTCGAAGCTGGGCATGAGACGAGACATAGCGGTCATCCTAGCTGTACGCGGGCGGCCCCGTCAATTACCGACTTGCGAAGCCCCAGCGCGATCCGCTAACCTACCTGGCGTGAATCGGCCCCTGACATCGGACGTCCGATGAACTGCCTTAACGGCAAGCGATACGACTGGCCTCCAAGAAATGGGAACTGCTCTGCGGTGTACGAAGTCCGTGTGACAACCGAATTATCCGCCGCCCATCAGCTTCGCCTGTACGAAGGCGAGCTGGAGCCCCTCCATGACCACGCCTGGAAAGTCGAAGCGGTCTTTCGTGGTCCCGAACTCGACCGAATCGGCGTTCTCATCGATTTTGTCACCGTAAAAAAAGTGCTCGACGACATCCTCAAGCCGCTTCATGGCCAAAATTTAAACGAATCAGCCTTGCTGGCGGGGGTCAATCCCTCGGCTGAACAGCTGGCCTACTGCGTTTTCATGCAGCTTCGCCAGCGTCTGGGCGATCCCTCCTATCTGAAAGCGGTGTACGTCCGCGAAGCTCCCGGCTGCATTGCCGCGTACTGGGAAGAGCTGCCCAACCCACCCTAAAAGGCAAGAAAACGCGGAGAATGCTACGGCAAGGTCCGTTTCTTGACGATATATTGGGTGAGCTCTAAGATCAGTTGGGTAATCGAAGCCTTCTTAGATTCTTACGGTGGAAAATGTGTTTCTTTTGCGCGCATGTTTCCGACGGCTGAAACGCTTGGGTTGCGGGCATAAAAAGGCGGCCCACCTTAGGGCCTGATCCAACCATGCTTTGTCAGAACTGTAAAAAACAGACCGCTACGGTTCACCTGACCGACTTGGCCAAGGGTGAAAAAACCGAAAAGCACCTTTGTGAGCAGTGCGCGACAGAGGAAGGCGTCACGGTCAAGCAACACGTCTCCATCAATGACGTTTTGAACTCATTTTTGATGTCGCAGTCCGGTGTCCAGGAGCTGGCCAAATTAAAATGCCCGGAGTCCGGGATGGGCTTTATCGAGTTTCGAAATCAAGGCCTCCTGGGTTGTCCGAATGATTACGACGCGTTCGGCGAAGCGTTGGCCAACGTGATCGAACGTGCACAAGACAATCATACCCACCATGCCGGCAAGGCGCCCGGCCAGGCGGTTGAAATCAACACCCTTCAACACAAACGTCTTGAGCTGCAGCGCGAACTTCGCGAGGCGGTCGAGAAGGAAGACTACGAGCGTGCGGCTGTTCTGCGCGATCAGCTTGCGGAGTTGGACCCATGCCGATAAGCCTCGACGATCTTCTCAATTCGCCGGGTGAATGGCTTCAGCTCGGCGGGCCTCTGAACGATGTGGTCATCTCATCGCGTATTCGTTTGGCCCGCAATTTGGCCGGCTTTCCGTTTCTCACCAAAGCGTCCTCGTCCCAGCGGAGTGACATTGAGCGGACGCTCTTCGAAGCCATCTCCGCGAGCCATTTCGGCCAGAACACGTTTTACGTCGAAATGGATAAGAGTGAGCCGTTGGATCGTCAGTTTCTGGTCGAGCGTCATCTCATCAGTCGGCAACATGCGGAAGGTGAAGGTACGCGGGGCGTCGCGATTGGGGCGTCCGAGACGTTTGCCCTGATGATCAACGAAGAAGACCATCTGCGCATTCAAGTGCTTCGACGCGGCATGAACCTGGATGACGCCTGGAAAGAGACGGCGCAGGTCGATGCAGCCCTCGAGTCGCTGATCGACTTTTCATACCACAAGCAATATGGCTACCTGACGGCCTGCCCGACCAACGTCGGGACCGGCCTTCGCGTCTCGGTGATGCTCCATTTGCCCGCGTTGAAGTTGACCAATGAACTCGAAAAGGTCTTCCGGGCGGCTAAGGACATGCGTCTGGCGGTTCGAGGGCTCTACGGCGAAGGAACGGATGCCTTGGGCGATTTCTTCCAGGTATCGAATCAGACGACGCTAGGCCAAAGCGAGGAGGAGATTCTGGCGGGGTTCAAGGCACACGTCATCCCCTCGATCGTCAAGTACGAACAGGAAGCCCGGCGTGTGCTCAAGACTCATAAGCTCACCGCCCTGGACGATCGGGTCTGGCGGGCCCTGGGGGTACTCGAAAACGCCCGCGCGATCAGTAGCGAAGAGGCCCTCTTCTTGCTCTCGCACCTGCGGATGGGGGTGCTTCTGGAACGGATCAAGAACATCGATCTTGATGCGATCAACGAACTCTTCATTGCCACGCAGTCAGCTCATCTGCAAAAACGCCACGGGCAAAAACTCGATGGCGAACAACGCAGTATCGCCCGGGCCGAGTACATCCGTGACCGGCTTGGCCGCTGCCGACCCAGCAACAACTGACGATAAGACTCTGCTAACGCAAAAATGCCGTTAACGAAAAAAGAGCCCGCCTTTGAGATCGGCGGGCTTTTTCTGGTTTTCGGTCAATGCGCCCAAGCAGTCGCAACCGCCACTACGCGCGGCCTACACGAGGCAAGCTACAACGTGCATCATTTGCCTGTACCCGGCAAAACCATGTGGTGGCTCGACACCCACTCGATGTGCGTGTCGGCAAACATCGCGTTGGTGCCGCTGCCTCTGGTCGTTCGATGGCTCTTGTAGTTGACGATGGAACCGTCCTTTTCTCCTGGCATGCTCCGCCACCACTCGCCCTGCATACAGAAAGCCGTCAGGCAATCCGACAGACTGGCCATCCGGAGGCGCCTTGCGTCCGCGTTCGACCACCTGCGCGGCGAATCGAGAATCTTCCTCTTATTTCCCCCCCCTCTTTTGATCGCCCCCGGCCAAAGCTCGAACCCAGGGTCATCACCAACCGGTGGATTAAACCCAACCGGATTCCCCGCATCATCCACCTTATAAGAAATTTCCCACTTGAGGAAAGGATACTTCAAAAAACCCCCTTTTCCGGTTGGCAACCACGGATGGTCCTCGTTGCCGTACTCCGGACCCGGCCAACTTGACTCGCCTAACACGACACCGTAGGACTCATGCTTACCTTCGTGCTCAAGCAATTTAGGTTTGATTTCTTCACCCGGACCTTTGACCGATCCGTAATTATCGTCGATATTATGCCATGGCCTTGGTGGCTCGCCACTTATGTCCGGGTCGGGGTACCACACCGACGGTTGCCCTCGAACGAAGGGGCACACATATTGGTCAAGCAGTAATGGGCTGTCCTCGTACGCTTGGAGCTGCTGCCAAGTCCAGGGGTCTCGCGCGTTCATGGGATCTTTGAGATACGACGGCAATTTACCGGCGCCGGCATCCTGCTGGCGCAAAGCCACCGAGAATAGGGCATTATTCGCCGGCACATCATATTCTACGTCGGATTTGATGGCAGACGCGTACCAAAACATCACGGGCACATAGTCCTTGTTCTCGGATTGGTACATCGCGACCATCGTCATGATCTGTTTGGCGTTGGCGGTGCATGAAGCCAACTTGGCCCGATCCCGCGCTTCACTCAATGACGGGAGCAAAACCGCCACCAGCAGCGCGATGATGGCCACGACGACCAGGACTTCGATGAGCGTAAAGGCTCGCAAGCCCCGCGGCCCGTCTGGTCGCACACCCTCTGAACATCTGCCTCTTTTTTGCATGATGAAAACTCCTGAATGAAGCCAATATCCGGATGCTGGAGGATCTCCTATAAGCCTCCCTGACGATTCCGGTTATTTTTGTAGGTTCATCTGAGTTGCGCCAGCTTAACACCCCTCGAAAGGCAACGGCGAAGGACGTTACGACCGACTCAGATGTTATAGTCCCCTAATGAACTATACCACGCACCTGCACGAAGGACAAGCGCGCTCCCTGCAAATAAGTGTGGCACGCGATTATGTATCGTGCGGACCGGGCAGGCGGCTGTACCGTTTTCATCGGAACAACCCCCTGCCTTGATTTTTCGCAAGGAAAAAGTGGCAAGTCAACGGCTCGGCAAGCAGAGGCAACGATATTGCCCTACCTGAAATTGCCTTCTGGGCATGCGAGCTGTACCTTCATTCGCTTATGTTGCCAAAAACCCTGGCTACACCCGCCAAAAGGCGGCCATGCCACAAGAAAAGACGGATCGCGCGCTTTGTTTCAGTAGCACTTTCAAGAACGCGATCCGACGCTTTCCATAATCAACAGCATACGCGAATCAAGATCACAGATCCAAGATCATCGATCACAGGTACTGACTGCTCGACACGGGCTTTTCAAGCTTGGGCAGCTTGCCTACTTCCACGATCGACTGCGTCTTGATGATGGTGTAGTCCGCGGGAAAAACATGGAACGCCTGTAAGTGGAGTTCCTGATCCCGGGCCTCGAAATCAATGAACGTAAAAGGGACGAGACTGTCGGTGTCCGTCCACTCTTCGAACTTCACCAGCATCCCGCGCGAGCTGCCGTAGTTGAGCAAGTCCCGATGCGATGCGTGAAACAGATTTTGCGTCATTCGCTCGACCTGGGTCGAGAGGATGTACTTCATGCCGTGGTCGAAGTCTTCCAAGTGGTCGCGTTCGCCACGGAATTGAAACGACATCACCAACCCATTCTGAGGCAGCGTCTCGACGTCGTCCGTAATCACCTCGGTCACACAACGTCCGGCGGATTGGACGGTCAGCACATGGGAAAGCCCCATGACCCATACATCCGCCTGATAGGACGCTCGTTCCAAGTGTCGGCTCTGATGAATACAGAATAGCTCAGGATGCAACGGCCGACGGTAGAGCGCAAACTTCAGATCGGTGACACTTTGTAGTGTTTGCCCCAGCTCCACAGTATGTTCCTCTGACACTATAGTACCTTCCTTCGCTGGCGAACTTGGGTTTCACCAACGCCTTTAAATGGTTTTCACAAGGCAGTCCACTCTGGCCTTGAACCTTCTTCTTCGGGCTGTCGAGTGCCGCCTGTCTCACTCCGGCATTAACCCACCGCGGCGGCTACTCCCTCCAGGTAGGCGGGGGGCGGGTCCTTCATCAAACGCCATTATAATCGAACCCCGTCGCCGAACCAAGCCAAAACTCTGGAAAAAAACGCCTTTTTGGGCACCTAACAGCGGAAACCTGTCAGTTATTATACGACGCAGCCGATAAGAAGTTGCGAACCATTCGCTCGGGATGACCGTATAAATGCACACTGAAACCGGCACGCTCGAAAAGGAAATCCTAGTGCCGATGGGGGTGACATTACCGGACCGTGCGAGTTGACCTGCAAGGCGAATCCGTGACCCATCAGCAAACAACAACGGGCCCAGGGGCTTTTTCGCATACGCTACCGCCTTGGCGGCTGTCCCGTCGGCGATTATTGCGCCAGGTGGCCGCTGGGGGCGCTCTAGCGGCCCTTGGCGGACTGGGCTACGCCGTCGGGATCGAGCCAGTCTGGCCTCAGCATACCCGCTGCGTCATGGCGATCCCGGATTTGGGACACGAGCTGGTGGGCTTCCGGATCATCCAGATTAGCGACCTTCATGTGGGGGACCATGTGCCCATCACGTTCCTTCAGAAATGGGTGAATTGGATCAATCGCCAGCGGGCGGACCTGGTGGTCCTCACGGGTGATATCGTTCACCACGGCCAGCCCAAACATGCAGCGCGGGCCGGTCAGCTGCTGGGCCGGTTGCAGGCTACTGAAGGGGTTCTGGCCGTCCTGGGCAACCACGATTGGGGGACCAACTGCCCAGGACGTGGATCCGAGCCCCTGGCCAATCGTGTCTCGGCCGCCATAGCCCAAGGTGGGACACGCCTGCTTCGAAATGAATCGATCCTGGTACGCCGTGGTAAGGCACAGCTCGGTATCGTGGGGCTGGACGACTACTGGGGCCGGCAATTCGATCCGGATGGTGCCTTCGCCCAGGTTCCTGCTGCAATGCCCAGCATCGTGCTTTCCCACAACCCGGACACTTTCGTTGAACTGTTGGACCAACCCGCTTGCTGGGTGTTGTCCGGCCACACGCATGGCGGACAAGTCCGCCTTCCATTGACGGGGGCGCCCTACCTTCCCATTCGGCACAAACGTTTCGTCGCGGGGCACTACGTCATCGGCGATCACAATCTCTACGTCAATCGCGGGCTCGGTTGGCTCTTGCGTATTCGCTTCAACGCCCGGCCGGAAATCACCGAGTTCACGCTCACACGCGCTTGAATCGAGCCTGGTTTTCCCTGGCAACATCCGTCGTATCACCCCGTTGCTTGGAGATGATTGGACGCGCTATCGGTTGCCTTATCGGTTGCCATCGCGGACGGGACACTTCGTGGCGCCCTATAATTCGGTCGCGTCCCGGAATTAAAACAAACGGGAGCGAACACCACCAAGGGAGGAGGCCCACCCATGCGCAACCTTTGGCTCATCGGAATCGTCGGTGCCTGCTTAGCGAGCACCGGTGCCAACTGTGCCCCTTCACCGCCCAAAGCCCCTCCC
>Ga0180434_10002314_pt1 | contig 25779 bp, 38 predicted proteins | sample SS_ome_7_FD_132453 | JGI IMG/M metagenome (GOLD analysis project Ga0180434, IMG submission 132453) | Hypersaline lake sediment archaeal communities from the Salton Sea, California, USA - SS_1_D_2 metaG | ecosystem: Environmental > Aquatic > Non-marine Saline and Alkaline > Hypersaline >... | reverse complement strand
CCATCAAACCTCATAGCCCCAGAGCTTATTCCAGTTGCATTATTTGTTCCTGTCGGTGTTCCGTCATTACTTCCTTTCTCATCATTATAAGGATTAGCATCTGTATTTCCTGAATCCAAATCCCAATAACTTACACAATTAGCATCATTCAAACATAAATCATAAACTTCTGGGCTTCCGTTTGAATCAGCCAAGGAGAGCGTGGTGTTCCAGTAAGTGCTTGTGGAGTTGTAGAAGACCAATGAAGTGAAGTTGCCGTCCGAATACATATACGGGCTTATCCTGTCGCCATCATATAAACCCCATGCCGAAGTGTTTATTGTCAGGCTTATCCCGTGATTGGAAACATTCGTCTGGTTGGTCTGCCAGCCGACGAGTGTGGAGTCAGCGTCATAGACTATTTCAAGTTCTGGGTCGGTATTGATTATCTCCCCATAGAAAGAGTGAACCCATCTCTTAGTCTGGTTATCATATGTGAGATTTTCAAGAGTGATATTATTCTTATCCCTGAATTTGTCATAACTCACTCGAATATATCTACAAGCAGTTATCCATTGATTTATATCCCAACAGGTTTCATTTATCTTTAACCTGTTCTGTATGAAATGTATCTCCTCTAATGGCACGGCTGATTTTAAATCGGCATAGAAGCTCCCGTCTTTCAGATACCAATCAACATTATCTTTATTGAGTGAGGTATCTTTTTCCTTTCTTACCTCTATCTCAAATTCTTTTATCCTGAACTTTCCGTCTAACGTGGGTATGGAATTATTATATAGCGAAACCCATCCTTCCTTGCAAATTATCTCTGAGGGGAGGCAAACATTGTCTTTTATCTCCTTGCACTCATAAACCTCTCCCAAACTTGAACAGTAATAAGTATTTTCCGTTATGTCATATCCCATCAAGACGAGTGTGGCTATGACTGCGGTAATAGTCAAACCAATACCCACCTTCACGCCCTTGCTCTCCTTTACCCCGTCTATATCGGTCATTTTGTTACTATGCCTATATTCTGGCTATCCCAGATTTGATTTTTGAAAGTTATTGTATCTGTTGCATAAGTATAATCTACATCTTTATGCAGATAAACGCCATCAACAAAAACTAACCAAACATCAGAAGCCGAATAAGTGCGGTCAGTATTACCATCATTACCTGTAAGCGAAGCTCCTGTTATCTCTGTCGGGTCTGATAATGCTTCTTGATAATCACCTAAAAGCGTATCTATCTCAGTTTCTGTATAATATCGCCCATCGTGGTCTGTATTAGAAGATGAGGGCATATCTGTCAGGTCTGTATGAGCTACACTCGTCAGATAACCCTGTCCAGTAACAAAATCATAGATTTGGTCTGCCGTGCTTAGATGAGTTGTGTCCCCATTTGATGGTGATGCAAGCTGGACTTCTAACGTGGTGCCAGAACCTATAATTGCATTTGTTCCCGAAGTTATTGAAAGGACGTTGCTTGTAGTCTCTGTCAAGTCCCCCTTTGTTACAGTAGGTTCAAAACCAGTATGACCAGCAGAAGCATAATCCAAATTTGTTAGTGTGGAGTGGTCTTCCCCACTGACTGAAGTTATATAACCACTTCCATTATCAAAACTGAGTGTGAAGTTGGGATAGGTCCCACTTACTCCAATATCACTATCACCAGTTATGCTAACGGTTTGGTCTGGGTCTGTATTGGTTATTTCCAGCTTATCGGCTGACTCGGCTAGGCTTATTCCAGTGCCAGCGACAGTCTTATCGGCTAAGTAGCCTGCGGAAGCATCAGAACCATTGTATTTGACCTTCTCGTCCGTGTCGACAATCGTGTAGAACTCTAAAGCTGTGCCACCAGCATTAACCCTAACGCCTTTGGACCCCTGACCTGAATATGAAGAAGGTGTGTCAGTAAGAGTTAAAAAAGTAGAACTGTTACTACCAGACTCATAATAATCTAACTCTTCCGTGAATATATTGTATTTATAGGGCATCGTCAAGCGTATGTGTATGTGGTTCTATCATCCCATTCCTTGGTAAAGGTAGTAACAGAATCAGCCCATTTGACAGATGTGGGATTATCATTACCATCCCAAGCTATCTTCCTTATCTGCCAAAAGGGTTGTGATGTTGCGGTTCCAGTCACAGCTTTTCCTACATATATGGGATTAGTCCCTCCATCATAATCTACCAATGTGAGAAACTTGCGATAGAAATCACGTTTCGTATCCTTGACATCCCTGAACACTTCTCTTGCCATTTTTTTAATTTGATTTTAAGTGCGGAGAGCTTGGACTCTTCCTACACTTGTGAAACCTCTATGCGGACTTTCTTATCATCCTCGCTTTCTTCTCCAAGGATGGGTAAGACCGGCATAGGCGGTTTAAGGTAATATGTGATGAAGTCCTGTATTGATTCCGCTTCGGGGACTTCCTTGTCTACGAATGAGAGCTTGTCTATATTGCACTTGAGATCCACGCCTTTGTATCTGATAATAATAACCAACTCGTTATCAGTCTGGTAGTAGCGGACTAGCTGGATGTCTGCTGCATTGTCCTTGTCTCCATAGCGTGTGAGCAGGTCAGCACATGTCGTAACATCAATCAGGTCTGTCATTCTCTATTATAGCCTCCGCTTCACGTTTTGTATAACCCTTATCTATGAGTGCCTTTAATTGAGGAGATTTCTGCTTTTGGGTATCGGATTTCATCTTGTTGATCTCCTGCTTGGGGGTCTTGCCTTCTACATCGCCTTTTTTCATGTCGCCTTGACGGAAGTTGCTCATCATGTCCATCTTTTCAAAAGTCCCCTGATGCCTCTCGTCTATCTGCAGGTAGTCTATGACTGCCTCCTCGTTCCAGTAATTGTTGTTGAAGGCTTGCTGGGCGATGTCCATCTTCTGCTTCTGCATTTGAGACTCTTTGAGTTCGTCCTGCAGATAAGCCTTGTTTGGCACGATTTCGACCTTAAACTCGGGAATCATCAGTTGTGCGTTGTATTGGGAGTAGATTTGGTCCTGTAAATGGGCGATACGGCGATAATAACCCTCCGTTGCCAATCCGGAGTCATATGCACCACTGTCCTGTCCGGGCTGACCCATTTTCGATGGCGGGACTCCCCATTCGGTATAAATTATGCGGGTGAGCTGCTCTAACAGGTCACGATACGCCATATCCTTCGAGATGTCCTCAAATGGCTTGCGGTCGACCACGCCGGTGACGACCAAGTCCCTGCCAATATTCTCTCCAGTCTTGAACTGTTTGAGCTGTTCTATTAAGAATTGCGTATTCTCAGATTTGGGTGTTTCCTCTTCAAGAACATACATACTGGCAGGTCTGCCTCCTTGGTCGAACATCTTGGCAGCGTGATTCTTGATAAGCCCTATGAGCATGGCTTCGGGAAGTATCGCCTTCATAGGACAGTATGAATACATCTTGCCGTTGAGGTTCATATACTTGAAGTGGATTATTTCCTTGGTTGTAAAGTCGGCATCCTTCTGACCGACCTTCTGGGCGTATTTCAAGACATTGCCGTGCTCATCGTGGTGGATCTTGATTGTGCTGGATGCGATGTTGATTAGGTCTTTTGTCTTGAGAGTATCCTCATCCCTGACAGCGTAGTATAGATAATCACGACCGCCATCGCTTTTCAGCGGAAGCCGTCTTGCGATAGCCTTGACCGCTTCGCCTAATCTTGATTCGGTCAGCTTCTGCTTGTAGACATAAGCGTCGCCTGTCACCAGTTGGTCGTATAGTTGTGATGGGAGGACTCTCGTCTTGAACTGGTTCGACTCTAGGAACTCAGTCGCTTTTTTGACTGCTGTGTTGTCTCCTGCCTTTATGGGTCGAATCGTGTAGCCATCGGCTATGATGTCTGTCACTATCGTGTCACATGGAGCTATGCACTCGGGGGTTTGAGTCCATACCTCCCACAACTGCTTGTAGTCTACGGGGGAGTTGGAAGTCTGCGAGAGCCCTCCCATCGGGTCACTAAGGGTGGAAAAAAAGGATGTTGCTGCGTTCTCGTTGATTAGTGGGCGTTTGGACTTGACAGTATCAATAGCTTTTACCTGTTCTTGCAATCTGCGGTAATCTTCCCGTCTTTTCTCGACGTGATCCATGAAAGGGAAGATGTGATTTGCGACTGAGTATATTTATGAAATGCAGTCTTTAAAAATTCATACCCATAATGCACTGACTTCACCAGTCTTGGATGTAGCACCCTCTACAGCCAGTGCAAGTGCCATCACCGTGTCATCTTTTCCAGTAAGCGACTCTATACGCTCTGTGGAGCGACCTGCTGAGATCTTATGCTTGATTCCCATCGACCGCAGTTCGTTTATCAGCGGTGAGGAGGGATAAATCTCCAGTAAGCCATTCTGCATGAGTTTCTGCGTTTTTGTGATTATCCGCTCTTTCTCGTTGTGCGTGGTGGGGAAATCCTCGGTCTGAGCACATGTGGAAGGCTCTCTCTGCAGGAACTCGACAAGGCTCATGGAATTGCCCTTATTCTCTATGACTATTCGCTTGAAGTTAAATGCTTTGTGCAATGCGACTATCCTATCGAACTGGTCTTGCGTGTATGTGCCTTTTGGCGGGCGTTCTACTCTAACGACACGATAAACCTTGTCTCCGGGTCGCTTTTCGAGAACGACATATGCGGAGCGGTCTGCAGCACGGTCTTTGCTAAGTGCTATGTCCACGCCCATCCAATACTCCCTAGCGGGGATTGCATGGTCCAGCTCCTCGATATTCTCGTCTATGGCGGGTTTGATGACCGTATCGTAGTCGAAGAGTATGTCGCCGGGCTGAATCGGAGTGCACATATATTCCTGCATGAAGGCAGCCATACCCATGTTTGTGTAGCGTTGCTGCAATTTTTCCGTATTCCAGCGTTCAGGGAATAAGACTGGTCCTCTGATATGACCACTGACCAGCTCCTTGCAGCATTGGAACTTGCGAAACTTATAGCCAGACCCCTCTTCACCCAGTTTATGTAGTAGGTCAAAGTCGGACTGTGGTGTTCCGACGACTATGAGCTGGGAACCCTCCTTATCGACTGCGGGCTCGATTATCTCGAAGAACTTGATTATGGTCGGTGATTGCTCGGCGAGCTCTTTTTTCAGTATGTCGTCGCATATGCAGAGGTCTATCCTATCGCCACGTATCGAGTCGGTGAATGGTTGTGAGTTTATGACTGTCTTGTTGCTGAGCGGGAGTGTGGACTTGTTCCAGAATACCTTGCTTGACGGCGGTTTTAATTCTATGAGCAACTCATTGTTCTCGATGTAGTTGCGTATCCTGCGAATGATTCGGTTGGACTGCAGCTCCGAGTTTGAGATTATCACTATATTGAGCTCTTCTTTGTTGAGTGAACGCCATAGCGTATAGCAAACGCTGATTAGCTCTGTCTTGGCGTGTCCTCGGGGGGACATAAGGCAGACTCTCGGGTTTTTCAGGTATGAGAAGACCTCACGGTGGTAGTCGCCGATTTTGTGTCCTATGACGTAATGGCAGAAGGCTTCGAAATCGGAGAGTATCTTGACCATGAACTCCTGCTCTTCCAGCTTGTCGAATGTGCGGGTGACGTTGAAATACGCTTCCAGCATCTCCTGTTTGGTTCTCATAATCCGTAACTGTGTAGCTTGTCTTGGTCGGCGACGATGAGGACACCCTCTTTCACCAGCTTGTCGATGAACCGCTTGACGTTCAGAGCCTCGTTAAGCGACGTTTTCCTCACCTGCACGTCCGGGAGCGACCCGCTCAATTTCTGGGCTGATTCGAGCGTTCTGCGTATCTCTCCGGCGATCCTGATGGCTTTGTCGGAGTCGAAGACATCTACCTTCTGTCCATGCCCGCACTTGTCGCATCTCACCCATATAGTCCCCTGTGCGTCAGCCTTGTCTATCCAACCGTTGAGCAGCTTGTAGGTCTTCTGTATCCCCTTTGCGGTATCTATAGCGGTCTTCTCGACCTCTGCAGCCACGTCGTCGCACTCTGCCAGTATCGCATCCTTGTGTTTTTCCATTTTATCTAAGAATTGCTGGACGTTGCGGTCCCACCACTTGCACCCGTCCATCTTGGGGTGGTTCTCGTTGAGGTAAGCAACTATGTTCCTTATGGTCTTGCCCTCGGCTTTCATCTTGAAGATCGTGTCCTGCAAGCCCATAGTCTCTATTGTTGATGCGAAGTTGGTGAACTGCTTGCCCCGGAACTTCAACGCAAGCTCCATGTTTGTCGGTCTTTTCCTCTTCTTACCTTTCTTTTTCGAATTTGTAGCCATATTTTCTTGCAGCGATCTTGAAGTCGCCTCCGCAGTGCTCGCACTCGACTATCTCATTAAAACTCACCGGTTTGTCGCAATGGGGGCATTTGACGTTCATTTGCGTATCCTCCTGCCTTTATTGGTGAGCGGGAACTCGATCCACCCGCAATAATCGCATTTGGCTCCCTCTTCATCATTGAGGTTTTGCCAAGCCCGATTTCCGCATCTCTGGCAGATGCTCCACATCCTCGGTCCATTCACTTGTCGTTCCCCCCATATAAATCCTCAAGTATGACTCCGCAGGTCTTGCTGTGCGTGCAGTTGAAGCACGGCGGTTCCAATGCCTTTACTCCACATATTGTCATCATCTTGGGTATGTCCAATGGATTGTGAAGCTAAACCCCTCCACTTGCATATTTGCTGATAACATTTTCGACAGTGTTCTCTATCTTCTTTAAGAGCTTATCCTGATCCTCCCTGAAGTCAAGTATGTTTCTGAGCCCCTTGGCGTATGTAGTGCCATACATCTTCAGTCTTTGAGCATCTCGCTCGTCAACTCGTATCACAACCATTTTGTAACACAAAGTTATACGTTAGTCCTATATAAATGCATACAGGTGGAAACAAAAGCATGCTTATTTTTAAGCAGAGCGTTTCTAATCTAACTAATCGAGCGGTCGGGATCTGTCCTCGGTTGGCGTGGGCATTGTTCAATTTGACGACGCTCGGGACAGTGGCTGGTCCGAGTCTTGCGATACCACAGGGGTCCAAATACCGCAGCCACCATCATTTTTACGGAGGGCTGGTTTGTCCGAACTGATCCATTTTGACCGCCGGATTTCTTAGGACCATACCAGAAAGCCCTAGATAGCGAGCAACCAACTCAACATACCGCCAGCTCTCCGTATTACATTATCGCAGAGCGAGCACATAGCGAGCGAAATCTAAAAATGCCAGTGCGTAAATGCAGCAACGGGAAATATGCCATCGGGAGTGGTGGTTGCGTGTTTCGGTCTAAAGCCAGTGCCGAGCGTGCATATGCAGCATACAGGGCAAAGAAGCATAGTCGGTGAGTCAGTGGTCGTCAGTGGTTTGTTGTCTGAGAGCCTGTAATGCCCCTAGAATCCATTATCTCATCGGCGGGGTAGGAGATACCTGACCGACCTTAAAGTGCTGTTAAAACGCAAATAAGGGGTTCTCTCTTTTCCGTCAACGCTTTTTTAAAAGGGTTGTCTGGGAATTTTTATGTCGCATATTTCTGTGGTTGACTGTTAATACAACTAACAACCAATTCCAACACTCCGGGGGCGTGTGGTCGGTTACTTTGTTATGAAAACATACCATAACCAACCAATAACTAACAACAACCGCAAAGGTTTTTATTACTTAACCTTCTAATATAAGCAATTAACTTTTGTTGTGGTCTTGTGGTTGGTTGTTGGGTAACGATCATTGGGTGATCGTTATCCGCAATCACTACAACTAACGCTAACTGCCCCATGGTTCGGGGTGCAACAAACAAATAAAAAAAGGCGGTATAATATGGACATGGAAAAGAGGGAAATAATAGACAGACTCTATGATACTGAGAATATCCCTTATGTTGGGGGCTTTAGTGTCGAGGAGTTGAGGATAATAGGACAATTTAGGCGGTATAGGTGATTAACAAAAAAACCGACTTGAAAATGGATAAACTAGAAATCGTTATGGATGAGCGGTTAGAGTGGATTAAAATGCCCGATAACGTCAAGGCTGAAAACGGGCTTGACGATTATCACTACTTCGACAATGAGGGGATTTTCCCCTAAGTTTTTTTGGGCTGGATTAGGTTTAAGTCCTGATTGGCTCAAGGCGGTTTTTTTATTTTCAATAAGGCGGTCAAAATGTCAAAGAAACAAGATATAAGCAGGTTAAAGCAGGTGCTTGCTACTAAGCTGAAAGAGGGCAAGGCTAAGTTCAAGGACTTGCAAGAGGTGGACTTTGAGGCGTATTATGACTCTGAGGTTGATTATGAGGAGAACAAGCGGTTGTTTCTTGAAAGGTTCACTTGGAAGGATCTTGAGAAAGATGATGAGGCTGAGCATGAGCATATTAAGTGGATCGAGGACAAGCACGAACAGGAGTTCAAGGAGAGTATTAAGCAATTAAGTCCGGCTGACAGCGATAAGCATTTCAAAAAACTGGCTGATATGGTGAAAGAGGTAGGTCTTGGCTATAATCAGGGGTTATTCGCTTATGGTAGGGGTGGATTGGGTAAGTCTTATACCGTGCTGAAAACGTTGGCTGAGAATGAGATTGACTATGCGATTATGAAGGGATATACTACGCCTTTGGCTCTGTATCATACCCTTTATGAGAATAACGGCAAGGTGATCGTGCTTGATGACTTTCACGGGGTATTTACATCTAAGGAGAGTCTTGCGTTTCTGAAATCTGCGTTGGATACTACTGGTAAGAGGCTGGTTAGCTATAACAGCACAACCGACAAGCTGAAATATGAGTCTAAGTTCGAGTTTACCGGTAGGCTGATTGTGTGTTCTAATTCGTTGCCTAAGAATGACGTGGACTTTGAGGCTCTGAAATCTAGGGCGTTGTGTTGTAATGTAGAATTTACGCTGAATGAGGTCAAAAGGATCATTATGAGCTTGGCTATCGGTGGGAAAGAGCTTACTGAGGCTGACCGGACAGCGGTGGCTGAGTTTATCATTGACGAGGTTGATGAGGCGGTTGATAATCTGACTCTGCGGACTTTGAGTTTGGCTTATGGTAGGTATAAGTTCTGCAAGGAGAACGGTTATGAGTGGAAGGAGAAGGTTCGTGAGTTGTTGGTGGTTGATGAGGATAAGAAACTCATGCTTGAGCTGATTGATAAGTATTCTACTGTGAAAGAGGCTCAGAAAGAGTGGTGTGAGGAAACTGGGAGATCGAGGGCTACGTTCTATTCGCTCAAGCGTAAGATGAATAAGTCTAGGGAGTGGAAAAAGTCTTAAAGTCTAATTATTTTGGGATACTGGACTTTAGACTTATATAGTATGGGGTGGGTGGGTCCCCTATACTAACACTCTATATATTTAAAGTAAATCTCTCTAGTTACTTACTTACTACTTACTACTACTACCATATAGTAACAACAAAACCACCCCCCCCCCACTACACTATCCGACCACCCCAATATATATAGAGTATAATTTAAGGGTCCCACCCACCCAACACTATGTATTTATATAGCAGTAACTGCAAATATTAGAGGCGAGTCACTATGGAGAATACAATGAACACACACAACATTAAAACCAGCTTGAAGACGATCCGGCAGAAGCTCGACTATATTGAAGGCGAGATTAAAGCGGTCGAGGACCAGCCGGATGAGAAGGAGAAGCAAAAACTTGAGTTTGAGTCGGCTTTGAATTTTATCAAGGCGAAGGTCCTCAAGTTCGGTCGGATGAAGAATGATGATGTCTTGTTCATCAAAGAGATCCAGAATCAGTTCTCCGGGAGATGGGGCAAGAATGTGATGGCGAGCCTGTTTGAAGGCATAGGGCGTGAGGATAAGCGATTCCACCACGAGAAGCATGGCGATACGCATTATTTAGTATTGAGGAAATGAGATGGTTAAGAGCGTTCCACAAAAAGCATTGGAGCTCTATGACATCCTACCTGAGAGGTTTAGGGGGTATGAATGGTTGAAGAAAGCGTGTGTTTTGTTCAATGTGGGGAAAGAGACTGCTCTTAACTATTTCGAGCTTCTTGAAGAGTTTGATTTGATTAGACGCAATGGTTGGTATCTTGAAAAGACTGGTAAGCGTGAAAAAGCCCAAAAGAAGATAAACATCATGGATGTAAGCAAGTTTAGGGAAGAATAATCAACCGAAAAGGTTTTTATGACTAACCTTCTAATATATGCGGTCAAAATGGAAATCGAGACAAAAACTGCGGTGAAGCTGGACGTGAGTCCAAATTCACAGGCATGGATTTACTATGTGAACAACAAGCCGACCAAGGTTCGGTTCGATATTTTTCCGGACAGGTCGATTGAGCTGTGGCTGGAGCACCCGAGCGACAAGCGAAGGGAAGTGGCTATGCTGAAAGAGTTGATTGATGTTGCCGAAGAGCATATCACCAAGGAGAACAAACTTGAGGAATATGCCGAGCAGATCGAGGACATATTCTCGCAGGAAGTCTATCCAGTGAACCATGAAGAGGTTGATTATCGGTCGGATAGAAAGGAAATCATCAAACAGTTAACCGACATTTTAACGGAGGTCAGAGGATGATCATGTCTAAGCGTGAGTTTGTCGGATATGTCTGGAGAATCTCAACCCACTCAATAGGGAGATAAGATGGATGCGACTGAGATAATACAGGAGAAAACGGACTCGATGGAGATAACCAAGAACTTTAAGGGCGAACTTGGTTACAAAGTGAAGGCATACGGCGATACGCCGGAAGAGATAGACGACAAGGTAAACAAGCTGAAGGCTCTAGCCGAGGCTAAGATAAGAAAATGAGCTTACTTGGAAGCGGTGAGTTCTTCGACTGGTTTGTGTATGCTGGAGTAGCAGAAGAAGACAGAGAAGATAATCCCGATTGGATTGACCATCGGGAGAAGGATTCAGTTGACGGATTTCCTGAAGAAGAGGACGATGAAGAGTTTTGAGGAGATTGCGGAGTTTGAAGGGAAGATAAGCGAAGCCAAAAAACATAGCGTAACCGACTACGGTTTGGTTGCGACTAGGTTTGGTTCGCTTGACTATCCGAATGAGAAGATAGGACTCTTCGATGCTGAGTTTATGAGAGGATTCCATAGTGCGTTGAAGAAAGTGTTGAACGAGAACTTGGATGAAGACAAGATCAGGCACGAATACCGATTCATCAAGATAATGCCAAAGGTGGACAAGGAAGACATCGGAGCACGGAACGGATTCGCATACTGCTTGGACTGGAAGACAGATGACATTTGAAGACGATTTCCTCAAAGGCGAGAGAGCAGAGAAGCTGGTCCGTGATTATCTTTTAGAGCGACAGGGAGCCGTCAAGGTGTTCCCTATGAACATGGAGTATCCTGAGTTCGACTTGGTTGCCGTCTTTCCAAGGGGGAAACTCAGAACCGTAGAAGTTAAGTATGACCCGATGGAAGCCAAGACAGGAAACATAGCCATCGAATATCTCCATCGGGGATACTTCTCCGGTATATTGGTGAGTTCGGCTGACTGGTATATCTTCGTGTTGAAGAAAGTCCTGCTCTGCATGAAGGAGCGAGACTTATTCTACTTCCTGAGAGAGAATCGGTTTGAGGAGAGGGATTGGAACGGGGACAAATCACAGATATTACTTGTTCCGAGCGAGGAGCTGATTGCTTCGGGGATATGTGATGTATTTGATTATAAGAAGAAAAGGGATGTAGAAATAAAGAAACCGACTTACATACATGAAATATGATCAAGAACTGCAGCATCGACGTGGAGATATTTGCAGAGAGTTACAAGACGTTCCCGAGGCACAATCTTCCTCAAACTCAGCCTGTGCCACTCATCGCTCATCCCCACGATTTGTATAATGCGTTATCTGTTGCTTTCTCCAGTTTGCTCATGACAACACAAAGTTTGGAAAAATCAACACTGGACGTCTATGAGAAACTGAAGGAAGTCCATCTACATATTTGCAAGGATGAAGACGATAATAATCTCCATGACTCCCCTCAACCAAGCTATTTTCTTGCTGGTGATCTGGCACGAAAGGCAAAGAAAGGCAGGAGCACAGTCTACGAAGCGTTGCGTCTTCTGCTGGATGTGGGACGTGTAGCCAAACGGAAAGTCGGGCGAGAAGCTCACTATTATCTAATGGAAGACGATGACGTGTACCCAGATGTATCTGAACACCTAAATCACGTCCAATTGGCTGAAACATACTCTAATTACGTCAGAGATAAATTGTCCGGTTTCAGAGTGATCAACGAAGGGGACACACATATCACTGAGTATATCAATCCCATTACTGGTGAGTCGGAGACATATGAACCAAGTGTACTGAGGTGTCCAGTACAGAAAAGCGAAGGGAAAAAGGGTTCAGGTACACTTCTGGACAGGTCAGAAGGTGAGGAGAGTATAGTGCCTGAAGTTATAACCATAAAGGATGAATAGCGAGCTTATAAACAGGATACATGCAGAACTGCTCCAGAAAGCCCCAGAGTGGCGTATCAAGCTTTATCGGATGCGACAGCAGGCGGAGAGGGAGCTTTTTTCTCAAGAGGGTTGTAGTGCGTTACAAGACGACTTACAGGGAGAAGAAGACGTTTAAGGCGAAAGAGGATGCTATCAAGTGGATCAACGATTGCTTTGAATATTTAAAATGAGCTACGCTAGATTCAGCTTCTCAAGGATCTCCTCAAGGAGCTTGTTGAAATCTGCTTCAGTCTCCAGTCTGGTGAACTCTGGTATGGTCATCTTAAATGTCGGTTGGCGTATATTTAACGGCTTTGCCTATAAAAATCAAACTAAAAGGTTTTTATTACTTAACCTTCTAATATAACGTGGTCAAAATGGAAAGCACAGAATATTACAAATATTTACCTGCGTGGACTGCGGAAGTAAACAACCTTTCGCAGAACGTCAGGAAAGCGGTCTATGGGTTGGATGATGAGTGGTTTAGGTGCGAGAAGAAGGATGTTGAGAAGGTAAAGACATTCGAGGTTCAGGCTAGGCTGGACAAGCTGATACCGCCTTACAACTATTTCAGGGACAGGATGATGGATCAGGAGAAGTCGGATCAGGTTGTCTTCACTCCTGCCAACGATAAACCGACCAAGCAGAAGTCTTTGAAGTGGGGACAGGTCGGATCTGCTGTTAAGTCTGGGGATGAGTTCAACATAACCTACTTCGACAAGCGTGGGACTGCGACAGTTAAGGAGAGTGCTTGCCAGCAGAAGCAGAACGCAAGTGGGGCTTACTACTCATGCAGGATAAACGATACGCCGACAAACATATTTCCGAAGGACGGGACTAACAATTACTCGGTTCACGAGTATTCTATGCAAGAGGTTTAAGATGGAAGAAGAAAAAAAATCGACATCTGATGGTGCGATATGGGACAATGTGGGACATCTCTCGGTCAAGATCGGGGATGAGCAATACAAGGTAGAAAAGGTGCAGGACAAGAAGACTGAGAAGTATCCTGACTGGAAGGCTGACGACGTAGCAGTCTGGGATCGTGTGTCTGCGAAGGGCAACGACTACAGGTTTTTGAAGGTGAAGGATACTGAGTATGTGGCTTTCAAGAACGGCTACAAGAAGACTGACAAGCAGCCGGACTGGATAGTCAAGAAGAGCGTGCCGAAGAAGTGATGAGCAGGTGTCCCAAATGCGATGCGGAGACTGAAGGTCAGAAGCAGTTCAAGATGTGCGATGAGTGCAGGATTGCAAGCAAGAAAGCCTACCTTAAACAATACTATGAGGAGCATAAGGATCGCATACGGGAGCAGCAGAGCAAGTGGAGAGAGAAAAACAGGGAAAGTTTAAGGGAATACCACAGACAATGGACAAAAAACACCTTACGGAACTTGAAGGAAAAAGCGAATACATAATCAGGGAAATCAAGAGCAGGTTCAAGAATCCCTGTATATTATTCAGCGGAGGGAAAGACTCGACCGTGCTGGTCTATCTGGTGAAACAGGCTTGCATGGGCGAAGTGCCGTTTCCAGTAGTGCATATAGACACCGAGAAGAAGTTCAAGGAAGTCTACGAGTTCAGGGACAAGCTGGTGAAGGATTGGAATTTGAATCTACGAGTGGCTAAAAACATGGTTGCACTCACTCATGGGATCAACTTTGATTATGGTCGGGAGAAATGCTGCCACCTGTTGAAGACCGTTCCGCTGATGGAAGCTATCCAAAGCTGGGGCTATGATGCGGTGCTGGTCGGGATTAGAAGGGATGAACACTCGATAAGGAACAAGGAGCATTATTTCTCACCGAGGGACAAGGAGTTCAAGTGGAACTATGCGAAGGAGAAGAAAGGCGGTGATTCGGGACTTGAGAGTTTGCAGGACCCGGAATTTTTTGGTTGGGATATTTTTTCAACCGACTTCAAGGATGCCAACCACGTCAGGGTGCATCCAATGCTTCACTGGACTGAGCAGGATGTATGGGAATATATCAAGATGAAGGGAATAGAAGTCAATCCGCTCTACTTTGCTAAGAATGGCAAGCGGTATCGCAGCATAGGTTGCGAGTGCTGCACATCACCTATTGAGAGCGATGCAGATACGATCGATAAGATAGTCAAGGAGCTCGAAGAGACTCACACTCAGGAAAGAGCCGGGAGAGCGAAGGACAAGGAACAGGTGATGGAGAAATTGCGATCGCTTGGTTACATGTAAAAACTCAAAATGACTAACGACAAAGAACAAACTAATAAAATACTAAAATCTACTAAATTAGTAGTTGCAGATAAAGACCTTCGGGAAATTGACGAGTTAAAGAAGGAAAACGAGAAGCTGAACGCCGAGGCAATAGCAATCCTCAAGCAGAGGGACGCATACATCGAAGACCTGAAAAAGGAAATCAAGCGCAACTGCAAGCAAAGGCGTAGATACCTGAACCGCGCAAACAAGCTCCAGAGCGAGCTTAATAACTTAAAGGAGAAGCTGGACAGGGGCGACAACCCCACACTCACAGCAGTTTAAAATGACTAAGAAGCTATCATTACCAAGACACGTGCAAGAGCGGTGTTATGAAGAACGGATTAAGGAACTAGAAGATGAAGTGGAAGGGAGAAAAATGGCAGCAGCAATAAATATTGTAGACGAGTTGGAGTTGCGACAAATACGTGAAGATAATGAAATTAAAATGGCTGCCGAATATTTTAGACTCAAAGCCTCACGCAGAAAGCTGGCTGAGCGGTTAGTTGAGAGTCATAAAAGAGAGCCATTTGAAGGCAAAGAAAAGTGGGAATACCCAACAGCAGAACCAGAAGACCAATGGGATTATATTTATTCAACCAAAGCCAAAGCAATCCAATCGTGGATAGAGTGGAGCGAGAAAGATGTGTAACGCATGGAGCGGGCTGGTAACCCGAAGCGGGAGCGTGAAGTGGAAGTTCGGCGTGGACAGCCACAGCGGCTTGGTTGAGATGTTCAACCTGAGCGACAGCACGGCAGACCCAGACAAGATGAAGTTCGCACGGGTGGAGATAAGCCCGAAGAACGAGGATTACCTAAAACCCGACAAGTGGGTGTTCAGGATAGACGAATCAATCACCCCGACATGGTTCAATGAGCGACATGAAAGGGCTTGCTGGGCTGCATGGAAGAAATGGCTGGCAAAGCTGGACAAGATTATCGTGAGAAAGAGGATTATCCACCCATTCAAAGACGTTCAGCCACCGAAGAAGATTACAAAGAAGCATATCGAGCTATTAAAGGAGTGGGCTTCAGTCTGGGATTCAGTCTGGGATTCAGTCTGGGATTCAGTCTGGGATTCAGTCGGGGCTTCAGTCTGGGATTCAGTCAGGGCTTCAGTCGGGGCTTCAGTCTGGGATTCAGTCTGGGATTCAGTCGGGGCTTCAGTCTGGGATTCAGTCAGGGCTTCAGTCTGGGATTCAGTCGGGGGATACATGGGGACTTTCTTCAATATACCTAAGTGGAAGTATGTCGAGCACAAGAGAGGCGTTTACCCGTTTAGCAGCCTAGACAAACTCTGGAATATGGGGTTAGTCCCCTCGTTTGACGGCAAGAATTGGAGACTGCATGGTGGAAAGGAGGCAAAGATTCTGTTCGAGATGGAGAAGAAATGAGATGGAAGCCAGTTTAAAATGACCAAAGAACAGGAAGAACGTGAGCGGTGCGTGAAATTATTAGAACAAAAACTTGGTTTATATACTGCTGTTGTTGGAGGAAAAACGAGTGAGTTTAATCAAGGATTTAAGCACGCACTTAATCTTATCAAGGAGCTGAAATAAAAATGGGGCAAGGACAACGAAAGCGTGGCGAGCAAGGATATGCGTGGAAACGCTATTACAAAACCTATGAGAAGTTCCAAGCAGCACAAGGGCAAAGACTAATTTCTAGTGAAGGTCTTTGCACAGAGCAAAGAAGTTCAAAGGAGAAAGAATGACACGAACTGCAGTAATCGGGATTGATGGTGTCCCGTTCAGTCTGTTGGAGAAGCTGGCGAAGAAGGATGTCATGCCTAACTTCAAGGATCTCATCAAGGAAGGTCAGTTCAAGCCGATGCAGTCTTCCATACCAGCCAACTCAGCAGTATCTTGGAGCACTATCATAACAGGAAAGAACCCGGGTGAGCACGGCATATTCGGTTTCTCCGACCTGATTGAAGGCACTCACACATTAAGGTTCCCCAACTACAACGACTTGAAAGCTACACCGTATTGGCAGGACAAGCGAGCTCTGATAATCAACGTGCCTATGACCTATCCTGTCAAGCCCATGAACGGCTGCCACATATCGGGATTCGTATCGCTGGATATGGAGAAGGCTGTCTATCCGCAGAAGGAGCTTGAGTTCCTGAACAACATCAACTATCAGATTGACGTGGACTCGGAGAAAGCACACAACTCATTCAACTTATTCCTTGAGGATCTCTACAACACTCACGTCAGACGGATGAACGCTCTCAGGTTCTTGTGGAGAGAATACGACTGGGAGACTCTCATGTTCGTCATGACTGGGAGCGACAGGCTGGGACACTTCCTATGGGATGCTTACGAGGAGAAGAACGATGAGTATTACAGTAGGTTCTTATATTATTTCCAGCAGGTTGACATAACCATAGGGGAGATAACTAACAAATTAACCGAAGACGACCGACTGGTCATACTCTCGGATCATGGTATGGAGAGGGAGAAGATAGGCATAAACCTCAATGCGATACTGCAGGAGAACGGTTACTTGGAGTGGGGGGATAACTTCAAGGCAAGATACAATAACCTGACCGATGATAGTGAAGCCTTCGCACTTGAGGATGGGAGAGTGTATGTCTGCAGTGATGATCCCGACAAGACGTTATTCGAGTTGGTTGAGTTGTTTGATGGTATGAGCACTATTAAGAAGGTCTATCGGAGGGAAGAGCTCTATCATGGTCCGTATTATGATAAGGCTCCCGATTTGGTTCTTGTAGGCGAGGAAGGCATACATCTGAGGGGGATGCCTAACGAGGAAGCGTTTGAGCACGACCACCTGCCCGGTATGCACAACGAGGAGGCTTTCATTTATGTTAAAGGTGATTCTAATTTACCTGATTTACCGACAGTTGAGGATGTTGTAACAATAATTGAAAATGAGTAAGAAGAAGGGTTATCAAATATGGACAAGCATGGAAGGAACTAAATTCAAAGTATATGATATACCACATAAAAATGCACAACGCTAAGAAGACTTGCTGGAACTGCCCTGCTGCGAAGCTGAAGGGAAACGTGGATTTCAGAGCTTGCGGTCAGACGGTTGAGAAAGGTGGAGAAGGGGAGACAATGATCGAGTGTTCGAGAAGACCGGAGCTCGGACACTTCGAGCCGACCATAACATTCGAGCAATGCCCCGAGTGGCAGGAAGGCAAGTATGGCTATATGCTGAAAGATATGCGGGTGATGATACTAGGCATTGACGGCTATCTCGGCTGGACTCTTGCGTTGAAGCTGGGTGCGTTGGGCTGCAAGGTGAGCGGTATCGACAATTATTTAAGGCGTGATGCTGTGGCTGAGAAGGGTTCGCATACGGTAGTTCCGATTCTACGCATGACTGAGAGGCTGCAGGTTGCGAGGGAAGTGCTCGGCATAGACATCAACTTCAGGAAGATTGATTTGATGGATACTGAGAAACTCAAGGAGTTCATCGAGGAGGTTAAACCCGAGGCGATTGTCCACTATGCTGAATATCCGAGTGCTCCGTATAGCATGGTCGATTTAAAGCATGCACTCAAGGTTCAGGAGAATAACGTGCTCGGCACTCTCGGTTTGCTGTGGATTATGAAGGAGGTAGTGCCTGAAGCGAGTCTGATTAAGCTGGGTTGTTATGATGATGAGACTGAGATACTTACTGAGGATGGATGGAAGCTCTTTGAGGATTTAAAAGAGGGAGATAAAGTTGCAACTAGAAGTAAAACCGACAGGACAATCAAATTCAAGAAACCAAATTCTATCCACGAGTTTGATTATAAAGGACCGATGTATTGTCAACAGAATACAAGATTAGATTTTTGCATAACCCCAAATCACCGAGTTTTTACCCAAAAGAGAAGCAATACTAATTATAAGGAATTAAGACTTGAATCGGTTCAGGATGTAGAAGGGGGAAGAAGAGTATATGAAACTGGATTCGATTGGGAAGGCGAAAATCTGGATTATTTTATACTTCCAGCGATAGATGGTGAAGAACCAAAGAAGATACCTGCAGAATTATGGCTTAACTTTTTTGGTTGGTATATTTCAGAGGGCTGTATCAAGAAAAATAGCATAGTGATAAAACAGAATAAGAAAGGAGAGTTCACAGAAGAACTAAAAAACAATCTTGTGGATTTATGTGATAAAATCGATAAGCCTCTTAGAGTATGGGAAGATGGAGATTGTTATGTTTTCAGTATTTTTTCGAAACAAATTGCTGATTATCTCAAAAAGTTTGGAAAAGCAGCTCAAAAGAACTTACCTAAAGAGATAAAGGGATTAAATAAGGAACTATTAAAGAAACTATTATTTTCACTCATTAAAGGTGATGGTTGGAAACATAATCCTGAATGGAATAGGAACAATTATAGGTATTTTACAATATCCAAAAAACTTGCTGATGATGTGCAAGAGGTTGCTTTAAAATGCGGTTATGGTGTTCTTGTTTATCATAATAAAAAGAAGAATGGTTATTGTGTTAATATCTGCCAAACTCCAAGAGTTCATGTAAATCATAATGATGAGAAAACCGATTATTATAAGGACTATGATGGAAAAGTATGGTGTGTGAATGTTGGGGGTGATGGAATAGTGTTTGTAAGAAGAAATGGAAAACCAATTTGGTCAGGTAATACGATGGGCGAGTATGGGGCTCCCTTGACTGGCAGACCTATCTTTGAGGGGATGTTCCCTGCAGATTCTACTATCAAGTGGGATGATAGGGAGTGGAGTCTTGGCGGTGAGTTAACTCCACGAGATCCCGTGAGTTTCTACCATTGTAGTAAAGTGCAGGATACGTTCAATGTTTATGAGGCTTGCAAGTATTGGTGGCTGCGGTCATACGACATCATGCAGGGCGTGATATATGGCGTATATACCGAAGAGCTTGCGAAGGATGAGCGGTTGAGGACCAGACTGGACATGGATGAGTGGTTTGGCACGGTGATTAATAGGTTTGCGACTCAAGCAGTGATCGGAGAGCCATTGACAATCTATGGCGGTGGCGAACAGATAAGGGGATTCATCGCACTGGAGGACGCTATGGAGTGTATGGTGAGATTGATATGTTCCCCACCTGAACCCGGGCAGTATGGGGTAGTCAATCAGGTATCCGGAGTGCATAAGATTGCTGACTTGGCTGAGATTGTTGCCGATGTGGGTAAGGGTTATGGCTTGAATGTAAAGATAAACCGACTTGAGAACCCAAGAGTCGAAGCTGAAGAGCATCCTATGGAAGTAGTCTCAAGCAATCTGCCTAACCAGTTCGGGTTTAAGCCTAGTGTAGATCCAAGGATTGAAGTAAATCGGATGCTTCAACTACTTACTAGGGATGACATAAAGAAACGTATCGGGGAGAAGAAGCATGTCATCGCACCTAAGACTTGGTGGAGCGGTGAGAAGAAGGACTCGGGAGTGCTTGAGGAGTATGAGCCGGGAACTAAGGAGAAACACGGATATGAGGGGAGGTTGGACACATGAGAAGGACAATAATCGACCTATGGTCATCGTGGTGCATACCATGCAAGGCGATGGAGCCGTTGCTGGACAAGCTGGAGAAGGAGTATGAAGGCAAGATAGAGGTCCAGCGAATAAACACCGACCAGCGACCGGGAGAGGCTTTATACTACGGTGTAAGGGGAGTTCCCACACTGATATTCTACTTGGATGGCAAGGAACAAAAGCGAACTGTCGGTGCAAAATCTTACAAGGAATTAAAGGAGATACTAAATGAAATATATAATCTTTAGCCTGTTGGTATTGGTTGGACTTGCAGTAGCGGATTGTCCATATTCAGGTTATGTTCCGGGAAGTCCGGGTGTGGTTGTAAGCAGGTGGGTTGACGTAAGCAAGAATTATACTACTTGCTATGGTATATGTCCGACAGACCTGATAGAAATTGAAACTGCTTGGCAACCATTGAATAGAACTGGTAACTGGGCTTACCATGACGGGCAATGGTGGGAGCAATTCTGGAAATGCGAGGACACGGCAAGGATGGGCTCATTGATACAAGATTGCAGGCTCTATGAAAAAACGACATTCACATTCACCAATCAATCTAAAGTCGGTGGGGATGTTGTTGGGAACCAAACAGTAGGAGCTCCCGGACGGACAACTGACTCACCGACTTTCACAATCAACAAGGAGTTTATTCTTGCTATAGTCAAATTACTAATCGGGTGAAAAGAATGTTCGGAAGAAAGAAGGGATTAAAGGTGGATGAGAAACTGATTGCATTGGGTCTAGCTCTTATTGAGAGAAGACTTAGCAACATACAGATGATACTAGAAAACATGCTTGATGAAAGCATGATTTTAGGAAAGCAACCGCCAAAGAAGACCACAACAAAAAAGAAACCAAAATGACTGACTTGGTTTCCGGAAGTAGTGGCTTTATCGGAGGGCACATTGCCCGTGCCCTCCGAGAGCCCCTGCTCTTGGACATAAAGGAGCTGGACGACATCAGATACGTCAACAGCCTGCCGAGGATAAAGACAATCTACCATCAGGCTGCAGTCCCAAGTGTCCCAAGAAGCCTTAAAGCACCCGTTATGATTACGTCGGTCAATGTCTTAGGGACTGTCAACATGCTTGAAGTCGCTAGGCGATACGGAGTCAGGAACTTTGTCTTTGCATCCTCTTCATCAATCTATGGGGGGATGGGGGATGATGAGCTTGAGATTTATGAGGAGAGAGAAGCCAATCCTTTAAGTCCATACGCTGCAAGCAAACTGGCATGTGAGAAATATCTGAACGTCTACAACGAGCTCTATGATATGAATTGCACCGTCTTGAGATATTTCAACGTCTACGGTCCGGGACAGAACCCTAACTCGCAATACGCTGCAGTGATACCCAAGTTCCTTAAACGTGCTAGGGAAGGCAAGCCGTTGGAGATATATGGAGATGGGGAGCAAAAGCGGTCGTTTGTCTATGTCGGTGATGTGGTTGAGGCTAACCTGAAAGCTGCAGGAAAGAGAGGGACTTTCAACATAGGTTATCCGAAGCCGACCACTGTTAATGAGCTGGCTGAGATCATTATAAACTTAACCGACTCTAAGTCTAAGATTGCACATGTCAAGCCAAGGAAAGGAGATATAAGAAATTCCGTTCCCTGTATTGAAAAGGCAAAGAGAGAGTTGGGCTGGAAACCAAAGGTGAGTATAGAGGAGGGCATAGGGAAGATACTGGAAAATGAATGATAGAGTATTAGATTTGATGAAAGCTGGCTATAGGGATGGTTTAAGCAAAGAGCAGGAGAGCGAAATAACAAAGGGAAACCCGAATGTCCTATGGGTCTGTGATGTTCCCAACTGGGCTTACGATGTAAACGCAAAGAACGTCTGTGACGTATTGGACTACAAATATAACTTCGCTCACCTCTATGTTCGTGATGGCGACAAGAAGATCGGGTTTGTCGAGGATACTGAACTCTACAAGTCAAGGGACTGGGACATAATCATATCGCATAACCTTAAAGCAACCAGAGCCACATTCAAACACCCTGATGCAGATAACATAATCCTGAAGGTTTCAGGACACCGCAGCTTCATGGTGCATGAGAAAGGAGAGTCATGGATAGACTACAACCGATACGGACCTATGATGAAGGATCGGTTTATGATTTGCGTCAACAATGAGTTAAGGGAAAAGTTGAAGCATCTCTCTAAGAACGTCTGCACGATACACAATGGGGTGGATTTGAACCTTTTCCATCCCGAGTTGAAACCCAATAATATGCAGACTACGATAGGTTTTGTCGGGAACATACAACCATATTCTAGGGCAAAGTATAAGGGTTATCCGCTTCTTGACGTGGCTTGCGATGAACTTGGTATCATGCTAAAGGGATGCTATTTTAACACAAAGGTTTGGCAGCCGGTAAGGAGCTACCATAAGATGCCACACTTCTACAATATGTGCGATTGCATAGTGTTGCCGAGCGAGGGCGAGGGTTGCTCCAATACGGTTATGGAGGCTCTGGCTTGCGGAACGCCAGTCATAGCGACTAAGACCGGCTGGCACGGTGAGTTCCTTGAGCATAGGAAGAACGTCTACTTTGTTGATAGGAAAGTAGATGATTTAAAGGAGGCAATATTGGAAGTCCTATTCACCGACTTAAAGGATAAGTTATCCAAGAACGGCAGGAAGTTCGCTGAGAAATATCATAGGATGAATGATTGTGCCAAGCGATGGGATGAGGCATTTGAGAGATTCTTAAAATGGAAAAAATAAGCGTAACCACACTGGGATGTGACAGGGATGATGCAATGAAGATACAGATGGATTATTTCCTGAAGCATCAAGATCAGTTGCATGAGGTTGTATTGATGGACAACTCAAAGAAGGAACCGACATGGGTAAGCGATGTGTTATGCTCTTTTGACATACCGACCAAATTTATTTATGTCCCGTTCAAGCCCTTCCAGATGAGCAAGATGAGGAATCTCGGTATCGAAGCTGCGACAGGAGACATAATCGCTTTCATGGATGTGGACATCATACCATTCAATGACGACTACTTCAGCCGTATGGCAGAGGAACACGCTAAGAACGAGAACATGCTGCTGGTCGGGACTAGGTATAAAGGGAACATGGAGAAGGTCAGGGTGATGCTGGAAGATGGGAAGATTGTATTGAAAGACCCTTGGAGGCTCAAGCAGCTCAACGAGGAGAAGAAACCTTACATGATTTCAAGCGGTGGCAACTGCTCTATCCGCAAGAAGACTCTGGGTGACATACGCAACGATGAGACTCTTGACGGTGGCTGGGGATTCAGGGATGTGGATTTCACTCGGCAGATTTATGCTGCAGGGATAGACATAGTATTCATGCCGGACTTGGCTACTTGGCATGTTACCCACATGGTAGCAAAGCACAACAAAGATACAAACAGGGAGATATACCTACAGAAATGGGGAAGCCTATAGATACGTTTATCATGGGAACCTGCAGGGTGAATAATCTAAAGGATAGGATAAACGGGGAAACTTGTCCTTACGGAACTGTCCACTCTGTCAATCAGATTCAACAGACTCTCAAGATAATGAATGGTGAGTTAATCCCGCCTGACGATATGCTGGAGTGTATGTATAGAACAGCTAAAGTCAGACGATTCATGCCTTTCAACATAGACGTATTCGACAAGGTAGTGCTAGAAGTGAGCTCAATTAAGAATTACTACTACAAGGATTATTTTTTGCACTTCTATTATTATAATAAAACCTATAAAGACCCGAACATCTCAACTAAGGCAGTCGTTATTAAAGACACATACCCACAGGTATTGGCAGGATTGAAGAAGATAAGGGGGATGTTCGGGGACAGGAAGATCCTGCTGATTCCCCACAACAATGCACCCTGCATACCGAACAGGTATATCCTATCTCATGCACTCAATACTTATAGCAGAGAAGATGAGAACTGCAAATTCTTCGACCCGACCCATCTCATAGCCAAGTATGGGTGGGAAAGATGCGTCTTCCCAAAGAGCAAAAAGGATTACATAGAAGCGAATCACTTCACAGACTTCATGGGTAGGAGAGTAGCACAGGAGATAAAGAAGATATTCTTAAAATGGAACGGATAAACATCGCAGCGGTGATCGACTGGCATAATTGGGCTTGGGACATCAAGGTAGACAACATCAAACGGACGTGCAAGAAGAAATACAAGATAAAGAAATTCTTTACCTGCGATGGATTGCCGGAACCCAAAGAGCTTGAAGAGTTTGATATTGTCTTGGCTTGGGCTTGGGGAACAAGAGGATTCCAAAAAGAGCAGTGGGGTGCGATGAAAACCAAGACCATAATGTGCCAGACCAGTATGTTCCTAGCCCAGCAAGCACACGACTTCATAGCTCCCTTGTTTGACGGTGTTATCACTAACAGCGAGATGATGCACGATATGTTCAAGGATTACACTAACTCATGGTGCTGTCCCAACGGAGTCAATATAGACGAGTTCAAGCCTTACTGGAGAGAGAAGAAGAAGTTCTTGGTCGGTTCAGTAGGCAACAGTAAGTCTAAGGGTGAGAAGGGATTCTATGATTACATAACACCGAACCTACCTGAAGAGGAGGTTGCTATTGTCGATCGCTTAGTGGATTGGAAAGATTTCAAGGATATGCCAAGGTATTATCGAACATTGAGTGCTTATATCTGCATGTCTAAGACTGAGGGGACTCCCAATCCTGCTCTTGAGGCGGGAGCTTGCGGTATTCCGGTAATATCGACTGAGGTTGGAAACATGCCCCAGTTGATTGATAACGGCTATAATGGCTACCTGATTGAGAGAGATGCAGACGAGATGGTAGATAAAGTCAAGCTGTATCGTGAGAATCCAGACTTGGTTATCGAGCATGGAAAGAACATGCGTAAAGAGATTGTTCGTAATTGGTCGTGGGAAAAACAAGTGAAGAACTATGAAAAAGCCTTCGAGGACATCCTGTCGGTTTAGGTGGAGAGAGTTTGACAAGGATCACCCAGTCTGCATAACATGCGTTTATTATAATGACTGCAAAAAAGAAGTGGCACAAGAAAGAATTTAAGCTACCCAAAAATGCACAAGACGTTACTCTGCATTTTGAGGACACCTGCAAGATGGTATCGGTCCTATATTCAACGCCAGAAAAGGGTCAAGGAGATTGAAGCCTTTTACGCATGTATGGAAAAACTTCGCAAAGACCGAGAAGAATTGCCACGAGTGAGTAGGTTTCGTGTCCAAGAGGTTCAAATTCCAGATAACCCCAATTAAGGTAATGCTCTATTATAAGGGTTATGCCTCCCCCTATTTGAAATAAACCTACCAAAAACAGATAATATACTCCATGTTCCTTTAAGTCAAATTCAGAGCTCATGTGCAGAACAATAATAGTAAGGATTTCTGGGTTTTTCTACTGGTTGATGGATTACCCACCCTATGAGTAGTGCTAGAATTACCATCAGAGCCACTGAGAAGCCCTCAGAGCCTAGAAAAAGACTTAGGATGGTCAGGATGCCTACCAAGATGAAAACTACGCTCAGAACGCTTCTGGTGCCCTCTGAGGAGGGTTCCATCTTAAATCGCACCCAAAGCCCAAGCTATTGCGGATACTACCCCTGCACTGCCTATGCCCGCAATAGCGAGCTTTGCGTTGACCAT
>Ga0180434_10002312_pt1 | contig 25798 bp, 23 predicted proteins | sample SS_ome_7_FD_132453 | JGI IMG/M metagenome (GOLD analysis project Ga0180434, IMG submission 132453) | Hypersaline lake sediment archaeal communities from the Salton Sea, California, USA - SS_1_D_2 metaG | ecosystem: Environmental > Aquatic > Non-marine Saline and Alkaline > Hypersaline >... | reverse complement strand
GTGGGAGGCAAGAGGCGTCCCGGGAGCGAGATCGTCCCACACATCGGCCGGCCCCTTGACCAGATCTTCAACGATCTGCTTCCGGTGGAGTTGCGGGGTATGGCCCGGAGCGCTGCAGAGACTTTCCGGGCCTACTTCTTCGAGCACTGCGTAGACTCCAGCTGTCTGTGCCCGGGCGTGAGCGAGTGCCTCGAGGGCCTGGAGGCCGTCTCGCGGGCCGTCGCAACCACCAAGATGACCTTCATGGCGGAGCGTGTGGTCCAGGAGATGGGCATCTCCCACCACTTCGACCTGGTCCAGGGAAGCGACGGCATCCCGCACAAACCCGACCCTGCCGTCCTGGCCCTGGTTCTAGAGAGGCTCCGCAAGGAGGCCGGCAGGGCCTGGATTGTGGGTGACACGGTCTACGACATACAGGCCGGAAAGGCTGCGGGCATGCATACGTGTGCGGTCACGTACGGGATCGGCGAAGTCGAGGACCTCGAGAGGGCGGCCCCGGACCTTCTGCTCGATAACCTGGCAGGCCTGCCTGCCGAAATCGGGGTCAGGCCTTCCTAAAAGGCGACGAACTCTTTTTCTGTTTGCTTCACCCGCGTTTTGTGCAAGAATCCGTCGAATACCCCGGAAGCCCTGCCCGGCGGTTGGGGCACCCAAAGCTTGGTTTGTGACCCCTTTCCCTAGAGGAGGAAAGCCAGATGAGCGACGAGCAGAAGGGGATCGTGTCCGTAGCCTTGGAAGATCGGGTCTTCGAGCCTCCCAAGAAGGGCTTCGAGAATGCCTGGGTGAAGAGCATGGACGAATACAAGGCCATGTACCAGCGATCGATCCAGGACCCGGAAGGGTTTTGGGACGAGGTCGCGCAGGGGTTCGTCTGGTACAAGAAATGGGACAAGGTGCGCTCCTATGATTTCAAGGGAGATCCGATCCAGGTTCGGTTCTTCGAAGGGGGTAAGACGAATCTCAGCGTCAACTGTCTGGACCGCCACGTAGAGCAGGGCAAGGGAGACAAGACGGCCATCATCTGGGAGCCTGGTGATGCCAAGGAGCCGGAAAGGCGGTTCACCTACTCGGAACTTCAGGAACAGGTGTGCAAGTTCGCAAATGTCCTGAAGGCCCAGGGGGCCAAGAAGGGGGACCGGGTGACCCTCTATCTGCCCATGATCCCGGAGCTGGCCATTGCCATGCTGGCCTGCACCCGCATCGGTGTGATCCACAGCATCGTTTTCGGGGGATTCAGTGCCGAGTCCCTGGCCGAGAGGATTGTGGATGCGGAGTCGCACATGCTCATCACGTGCGACGGTGTCTACCGGGGCGCCAAGGCCGTTCAGCAAAAGAGCAACGCCGACCTCGCCATCCAGATAGCGGGAGAGCGCGGCGTGGTGGTGGACAAATGTGTCGTGGTCCGGAGGATCGGCATGGAGGTTGCCGAGGAGGCGGGAAGAGACCTCTGGTGGCACGATCTGATGGAGGAAGCCTCGATCGAATGCGAACCCGAGCAGATGGATGCAGAGGATCCCCTGTTCATCCTCTACACGTCCGGTTCAACCGGCAAGCCCAAGGGGGTGCTGCACACTACGGGCGGGTACATGATCTACACGGCGCACACCTTCAAGCACATCTTTGACTACCACGATGAGGACATCTTCTGGTGCAGCGCGGATATCGGATGGGTAACGGGCCACTCTTACATCGTTTACGGCCCGCTGGCCAACGGGGCCACGACCCTCATGTTCGAGGGGATCCCCACCTACCCGGACCCGGGCCGCTGGTGGGAGGTGGTGGACAAGTACAAGGTGACGATCTTCTACACGGCCCCCACGGCCATTCGCGCCCTTGCCCGCGAGGGGGAGTCCTGGGTGACGAAGCACGACCGCTCGAGTATCCGGCTGCTCGGCACGGTGGGTGAGCCGATCAACCCGGAGGCCTGGATATGGTACCACGGGGTCGTGGGAGACGGTCGTTGCCCGGTAGTCGACACCTGGTGGCAGACCGAGACGGGCGGCATCCTGATCACTCCACTTCCGGCCGCCTTCCCCCTGAAGCCGGGGAGCGCGACCCTGCCGTACTTCGGTGTGCGGCCCCGCATCCTGCGTGAAGACGGAAGCGAGGCCGGCGTGAACGAGGGGGGCCTGCTTGTCATCGATGAGCCGTGGCCCGGCATGATGAGGGGGGTGTACGGTGACCCGAAACGTTTCGGGGAAACCTACTTCCAGATGTTCGAGGGACTCTACTTCACCGGGGACGGCGCGAAGAAGGATGAGGACGGCTATTTCTGGCTCATGGGCAGGGTCGATGACGTTCTCAACGTGAGCGGGCATCGAATGGGCACCGCCGAGATTGAAAGTGCGCTCGTTTCCCACCCACAGGTCGCGGAGAGTGCGGTTGTGGGTTATCCCCACGACATCAAGGGACAGGGCATCTATGCCTACGTGACCCTGAAGGCCGGGGTCGAAAAGGGGGACGACCTTCTCAAGGAACTCCTCAAGCACGTTCGAAGCGAGATCGGCCCGATCGCCACGCCGGACAAGGTGCACTTTGCGGATGCCCTTCCGAAGACGCGTTCGGGCAAGATCATGCGCCGCATCCTTCGTAAGATCGCGGAAGGAGAAGACGACAAGGAGAAGCTGGGGGATACGACGACGCTTGCGGATCCGAGTGTAGTGGATTATCTACTGTCCACGAAGCCCTAGTTGGGTATCTTGGAGCCGCTGCTATGTTTCAGGAGGGTTTTGCCTTTCGGTACTGTCCTGGGTTCCGTCTCAGATTTTCTTGGGCTCCGTCTCTCCCTCCCCCTACAAGGCCAAGGAAGGGCTGTCTCAGCCAGAGAAAAGGTTCCTGACACCTTTTCTCACGGAGTCGCCCGGCACAAATCCGAGCCGGAACCCAGGACAGCACCGAGCAAGTCGAGTCCTGCTTGGGAAACATAGCGCCAGTTTCCTGTAGACTGCTCAGGATCTTCGGGAAGCGAGAGCAAGAAGGTCAGGCCCCACCACCACGCCTTTTTGGACTTATTGAGCCTTTGGCGGCATGCTTGTTCTTGGTTGATCAAGAAAAGTGATTCCAGCCGGATGGTTTCATGTCCCGCGTGGACCCGTCCGGAGCGAGGAGGCGGATGCCGGGTTCTTTGACGATCCTGCCTATGGGGAAGAACTCGCACCCGGCCGACTCGAGCTCCCCGCCCAGCTTGCCTGCCGAGCCTTCCGGGACCGTCCCGAGCAGGACGTAATCCTCCCCCACGTTGATCGTGAGCCTCGTCACATCCAACTCGAAGCGCTCGCAATAAGAACGGAAAAGCCGGGTTGTGGGAATCTGGTTCTCCTCGATGATCGCCCCCACCCTTGATTCGGTACAGATGTGGCCGAGATCTCCGGCAAGGCCGTCGGAGACGTCGATCATCGAATGGGCGACCCCCAGCCCCGCAATGATCCGTCCCGCCCGGACGTGGGGATGCGGGTCGAGGTGGGCGTCCAGAAGTGTGTCCTGCCCTTCGAAAGACCGGTTCGCAAGGAGGCTGTCGAGCCCTGCCGCCGAAGCGCCGACCGGCCCGGTCAGGAAGATCACATCCTCCGGCTCTGCACCGGACCGGTAGAGGACTTCCTCCTCCCGGGCCTCACCCACGAGGGCAACATTGATGACCAGGTGCAACGGGGAGGCCGTCGTATCGCCCCCCACCAGGTTCACGTCGAACTCCCGGGCCATGGATTTCATGCCATCAAAGACCGAGTCCAGAATGTCCAACGAGACTGTGTCCGGGATAGCGACCGAGACAAGGGCCTGCTTCGGGGTTCCACCCATGGCCGCGATGTCGGACAGGTTGACCGCGATCGACTTGCGTCCGAGCTTGTAGGGGGGAATGCTTGCGAGCTGAAAATGCACACCCTCCACAAGCAAGTCGGTCGTGAGCAGCGTGACGCGATCACGGGTGGATCTGCACACCGAACAGTCGTCCCCGATTCCCTTGATAACGTTCTCGGGCCTGGGCAACGTTTCCGGTCGGATGCGGTCGATGAACCCGAACTCACCGATATCCTTCAGTTTCATCTCGACTTCCTTCTTCGTGCTTCCCCTGTTTCATCTTAGAAGCTGGAAGACAAAGATGCAATCCAACCGGTTCTGTTGATTCGTTGATGGGTCGATTTATGTGAGGGCCTCTGAGATCCGCCTTGCGGAGATGGCGCCCTCGCGGAGAATTGCAGGAGCCTCCCCCGTCACATCCACCACAGTAGAACCGGTCCCGCCGGGAACGGTCCCCGTGTCCAGGATGCAGTCGAGGCCCTCCGGGAAATAGGACAAGACGGTCCGCCCATCCCGGGCGCTCGGCTGTCCCGTGGGGTTGGCGCTCGTGGTCGTGATCGGCGCGGGATAGGAGGCGAACAGTTGCCCGATCAAGGGATGGCTGGAAATCCTAATGCCGACCTTGCCCGTGCCCGCGGTGAGGCGCCGGGACAGATGGGGCCGAGCCGGCAGGACAAGGGTTAGCGGCCCGGGTAGAAAGGCCTCGATCAAGCGCACGGCCGGTCCGGAGAGGTCGTGTGCGACCTCCTGCAGCATTGCAGTGTCCCTGACGAGGATCGAGACCGGCATCTCGGCGGGACGACCCTTCAGCACATAGAGTCGCTCGAGGGCCTCTTCCCGGAACGGATCCACACCGAGGCCGTAGAGGGTCTCGGTCGGGTAGGCAACGATCTTCCCCTGCCGGAGGGCCGAGGCAACTCGGTTCAACACCTCCGGAGCCGGATGGAGAGGGTTGATGGGAAGAAGCTGTGACAAAGGGTGGTTACCCCGCTAGTGCTTCAAGTTGAAAGGTGAAAAACGGAAGCTTCTCTGGGGGTCAGGGATCAGGGATCAGGTGTCAGTCCCAACCACACAACCCCTTTTGGCCTTCTTGAGCCTTTGTCGGCACGACCTCTTTCAGCTCCCCGGGGCGAGGTTGTTGGGCCTGTCCCCTGATCCCTGACCCCTCAAGTGGAGGGGGGTGGCGCTGGGCTACTTCAAATCCTTCTGCAGTGCCTGGTCCTTGCGGTCGATTTCCTGGGCCAGCTTCTTCTTGAACAGAAGGACCTTCCTGCGGATTTGAGGGTGTTTCAGGGCGAGAATCTGTGCGGCCAGGACCCCAGCATTCCGCGCGCCGCCCTTGCCGATGGACATGGTGGCAACCGGCACGCCCGGAGGCATCTGTACCGTCGAGAGAAGGGCGTCCAGCCCCTGGAGGGCGGAGGAATCGATGGGCACTCCGATAACGGGCAGAGGGGTTGCAGATGCGACCACTCCGGCCAGGTGCGCCGCCCAGCCCGCGCCCGCAATCAAGACCTCGATGCCCCGCTTGTCCGCCCCCTTGACGTAGGCCACGGTCTTTTCCGGGCTCCTGTGGGCAGAGGAGATCCTGAGCTCCCACGGGACGCCGAATTGATCGAGGGTGCGGCCCGTTTCCTCCATGACCGCCCGGTCTGAATCGCTTCCCATCAGGATGCCTACGAGGGGCTTGTCGTTTGCCATCGTGTTTCCTCTTCTCTTCGGTGTTCCTGGGGACGGAGTGTCCGTGTGGGATCAGTCGTTCGTCTTGTGACGATGCTCGAGGGCCTTCATGCCGATGTCCTTGCGGTAATGAACGCCCTCCCAGTGAATCTGTTCGACCGCGCTGTAGGCAAGGTCTATCGCCTCGGCAATCGTATGGCCTGCGCTCGTGACGCCGAGAACTCGACCTCCGTCGGTCAAGATCTTTCCTCCGGAATTCTCCGTTCCCGCATGGAACACGACCGTGTCCTTCATCTCCCCGGCCTTTTCGAGACCGGAGATCTCCATTCCCTTCTTGTAGCTCTTCGGGTATCCCTTGGCAGCCATTACGACGCAGACCGTGGCGCGGGGGTCCCACTCCAGCTCGATTCCAGAGAGGTCTCCGTCCGCGATCGCCTCGAGGACCGGCACGATATCGCTCTTCAGGCGCATCAACAGAGGCTGTGCCTCCGGGTCGCCGAAGCGGCAGTTGAATTCCAGGACCTTGGCCTTCCCGTCCTCGATCATCAGCCCCGCATAGAGCACACCTCGATAGGGATGCCCCTGCTCTCCCATCGCTCGAATGGTGGGCTTCATGATCTCTTCGAAAATCTGCTCTTCCAGCTCCGGTGTCACGACAGGGGCCGGCGAATAGGCGCCCATCCCCCCGGTGTTCGGCCCTTTGTCCCCGTCGTAGACGGCTTTGTGGTCCTGGGAGGAGGGCATGGGCAGAACCTTCTTGCCGTCCGTGAACACCAGGACGGAAGCCTCCTCACCCTGAAGGCATTCCTCCACCACGATCTTGCGGCCCGCATCTCCGAAGGACTCGTTGATCATGATCAGATTCACCGCGTCCAGGGCCTCTTCCACGGTCTGACAAACGATGACCCCTTTTCCCCCGCACAGCCCGTCCGCCTTCACCACGATCGGTGCGCCCACCTCCTGGATGTAGCGGCCTGCATCTTCCGCGTCCGTAAAGGTGGAAAAGAAGGCGGAAGGAATTTCCTGCTGTTTCATGAGCTCCTTGGTAAAGGCCTTGCTTCCCTCCAGCCTGGCCGCATCCTTGCTCGGCCCAAAGACCCGCAGGCCCTCGCCCTGGAACGTGTCGACGATGCCGAGGGTCAAGGGAAGCTCGGGGCCTACGACGGTCAGGTCGATCCGCTCTTTTTTGGCAAATCGGGCAAGTTCATCGATGTCGTCCGAAGGAATCTTGACGCACTGGGCGATCTGTTCGATACCGGCGTTGCCCGGCGCGCAGAAGATCTGTTCAACCCTGGGGCTCTGCTTGATCTTCCAGGCAAGGGTGTGCTCCCGGCCCCCGCCTCCTATCAAAAAAACCTTCATCGTCTCTCCTCATGGCTGCAATCGGAAACCCGAGCCGGACTAGAACAGGGCTGCCCCACCCACGGCGATGAACGCGGATATTGGGGCCTGTTCGCGCAAGTCTTCGATCAGGTTCCTCATTTCTCTCAAGGTGGCCTTGGCCTCTACGTACAGTGCGTCATCCTGGACGAGCTTGCCCAGGGTGCCTTCCCCCTACCGGATCTTTCCGGACACCTGTTCCATGGCCTTCAGGGACGCCTCGAGCTGCAGGGAGGCCACGCGAAGGTTGGTGAGGGTTTCGGAGATGTCCTCGTAGTGCTCGTCGAACAACCGGCGTGCATCTGCCGTGATCTCCCGTACGTTCTCTGCCGTCTCCGGCACGGTTACGAGGGTCTGGTGAATCGCCTCTCGGTTCTCGGACAGCATCCCCTTCATTTCCAGAGTCAACGCGGCAACCTGCTTGGTGATTTGCCGGAAATCCTCCTGGTTCTGTCGGACCGTCGTCACCAGCTCCTCGCTCAGGTCCCTCGAGTTCTCCAGGATCTCGCGGAGAGCCAGCTCGCCCTCTTCCCCGCCCAGCACGTTCCGCAGGGTCGTGGTGACCGTCTTTATGTCGTCGGCCACCTCGCTCAGCTTGGCGAAAAGGGCGTCGAGCTCCTCGGGCGAAACGGCCGAATGGATCTCCCCGCCCGGGTCCACCCGCGGCAGTTTCGAGTGCCCAGGGTCTATGCTGATGTAACGATCCCCCAGAAGCCCGTACGTTTCCACCTGGGCCGTTGCGTCCTCGTACAGGGGAACCCGATGATCGATCGAGAGGGCGACTCGTCCCAGGTTCTCTTTCAGGTTGATCGACTCCACCTTGCCCACCTCGACCCCTGCAACCCGCACCGTGTCCCCCACGTCCAGGCCCGCTACGTCCGGGAAGTCCACGAGGACATTGTAGCCGGGCTGGCGCTCGAGGCGGAGATCACCCGTACGAAAGACCATGTACAGGGCGAGCAGAAGCGATATCAGGGTGAACAGCCCCACCCAGAATTCGGTGGTGTACCTACGCAACCTTCTCTTCCTTTCCTAGCCGGCCTGTATCGGGCCGTCCGAGCTTCCGGTCAGGAACTGTTGAAGGATCGGATTCCCGCTCGACTGGATCTCCTCCGGGGTTCCTTCCTCCACGATCCGTCCCTGGTACAGCATGGCGATCCTGTGGGCCATCTTGAAAGCGCCCTTCACGTCGTGACTGATGATGAAGAAGGTGATCCCGAGCTTTCGCTGGGTATTCAGTATGAGTTCGTTGATCACATCGCTCATGATCGGGTCCAGGCCCGTGGTCGGCTCGTCGAACAGGACGATCTCCGGCTCCAGGGCGAGCGCCCGGGCCAGGCCGACCCGTTTGCGCATGCCGCCGCTCAACTCGGAGGGATGCTTGTCCTCGATTCCGTAGAGCCCTACATCTGCCAAGTGGTCCTGCACCCGGTCCATGATCTCCTTCTCTTTGAGCCGGGTGTGTTCCCGCATGGGGAACGCCACGTTTTCCGCCACGGTCAGGGAATCGAACAGCGCGGCTCCCTGAAAGAGCATGCCGAACTTCTTCCTCGTTTCCTTGAGTTCCCAGCTCCGAAGATGGCAGATGTCCACGCCTTCGACGAAGATGTGGCCCTTGTCCGGCCGCAGGAGGCCGATCAGGTGCTTGAGCAGCACGGTTTTTCGTGCCGCTGCCGCCGATGATGACCAGGATCTCGCCCCGCGGAATGTTGAGGGAAACCCCGTCGAGAACCTTCTGTTCCCCGAACTGCTTGTGGATGTCGAGGACCTGTATCAAGCCTTTCCCCTTGCCCGGCTACCCGGTCGAGTCGGACGACATTGTCGGGGTCTGCCGGTGCTTCCCTTCGTCAGAAGAGCCAGTCCGTCAGGAAGTAGTCGCTCACCAGGATGAGGACGGCGGAGAGAACGACCGCCTGCATGGTCGCCTGCCCGACCCCTTCCGCCCCTTCTCCCGCAGTATAGCCCTTATAGCAACTGATAAAGGAGAGTATTAAACCGAAAAAGCACGATTTTATCAATCCGGTCGTCAGGTCGTCGTAGTCGGTGAGGTTGACGATGGAGGTGACAAAGGGGCCGGGAGGGATGCCGAGATAGTTCACCCCCACGAAGTATCCCCCCAGAATCCCTAGAAAGTTGAAGTAGACGGTCAGTACGGGTACCATGATCAGGGCGGCCGTGATGCGCGGCACGAAGAGATACTCTATAGGGTCCACCGCCATGGTCTGGAGGGCGTCGATCTGTTCGGTGACACGCATGGTGCCCAGGTTTGCGGCCATGGCCGAACCGGCACGCGCGGTCACCATGAGGCCGCTCAGGACCGGGCCCAGCTCGCGTGTCATGCTCAGGGCGACCGTGGCCCCGACCAGGCTTTCCGCGTTGAAGGTCACGAAGGCGTAGAAGGTCTGCAGGGCGAGAACCATCCCGGTGAAGGTGCCGGTCAGCGATATGATGAGAAAGGACCCCACGCCCACATACTGCATCTGCCGGAAGGTCTCACGGATCCGGTAGGGTGGGCGGACGAACCAGTAGGCAGTCGCAAACAGAACGACAAAGAGACGGCCCAGGTGTTCCACCTGCGCGAAGATCCAGCGTCCGAATCGAGTTACCGGGCCCACAAGAAAACCCCAACTCCCGAATGAGTTGTTTGCCGCTCCCCATGCTATGCGCCACAGGCGCTCACTGCAAACCGCTGTTTCCCGGCGGCCGGGAGAGCCCCTCGACGAGGGGGTTGTCGCTCAGAACCCCCAAGCCGTAAGGATTCTCGAAGTCGGGGTCCTCCGAAGGCTTGGGCGCCTCTTCCATGGATCCCTCCTCGGCCAGAAGCTCGTCCGTCTTGCCCGGGGCGATCGAGAACCAACGATACCACAGAATTTTCTTTTCTTTGAGCCCGTCCTGCCAGCGCCTGGATTCGTAAAGCTTCCAGAAATCCGAGTAGTTTCTCTCGAAGCCCAGGCTTGGACGCCAGAACCAGAGGGGTGAAAGGGTTCGAAACTGTCTCTCGTACTCCCCGCCCATGGAGTAGTCGAACAAGGGCCACCCCTTGGTGCGTCCCTGCGAGAATTCGCCGTTCTCGGTGACCCTCCAGGACCAGTACAGGGGCAGGAAGTATCGTCGCCGTGTCAGCCGGGAGTCGTCCCCGTAGTCAAAGGACCGATAGATCGGGTAGAAGAGGAAGCCCTTTTCGTAGTTCGGCTTCTTTGTCTTCCCCCAGAATGGCCAGACATCGGTTCTCCACTCCCTGTCGCCCCGGGTGATGCTGAGGAAGGGCCAGGGCACGGTCCATTCACGGAACCGATTCCCGGGTCTCTCGTTTCGCTGGTAGCTGAAGAAAGGGAGCAGGAAATACTGGATCTTCCCGTAAGGGGTCTGCTGCCTGCCGTAAAAGGGCAGGAAGAACCACGCGCGGCCGGGGCGCCCGGTGCCTATCCGGTAGTGGACGCGGGAGAAGAAAGGCCACATGATGAACATCTTGTCGTACCATCCGTCTTTCTTCTTCCAGCCGTAGAAGGGAAGGATCCGGAAGGAGGACCTGCCTCCCCCCTTGCTGTACCGGACAAAGGGCCAGAGGATATGCCGGGAGCGGTGTTCTCCCGCCTTCGTGTCGGCGTAGAGGGGGAACAGGGCGAAACGAATCCGGTCGCGGGCGAAGAAGCCTCGCAGGGTCCCGCCGAAGGGGAAGAAGGCGAAGTAGTTCTCTCCATCCTCGGAGCGGCCGCTCAAGACGAAGGGCAAGAGGTGTGTGTCGATTTCCAGGGGGCCGTCCGGGTGCTGAAAGCGTTCGTGAAAGAAGACGGGCAGGAGACGGATTCGGAGTTGTTTCGGCCCTTCTGTCTTACGATACAGGAACAGGGGCCACAAAACCTGCACCTCGCTCATGTTGCCCCGAAGGTCCAGGCCCGTGTCTTCCTTGCGGACATTCACCAGCGGCCGGAGGGCGAACTGGCTGATCCTCGGGCTCCGGTATTTCTGGAAGAAGGGCCAGAGGACGGCGGATTCCCTCGCCTCCGGCCGGGTGAGTTCACGGTGGTAGTAGAAGGGGCCTAGTTCGGTCCTCTCCTTCGTTATCGCGCAGCCCTGAAACAGGATGGCCACCTTGAGGAACAGCAGCGAAAAGACGGCTCTCGAAACCCGGCGTGATCTTCTCATGGTGCGTCCACGATCTTCCCGCCTCGGGTGTAGATGCGGGGAACCCGCCTGCTGACCGCGCAGAGAAGCTCGTAGGAAATGGTGCCGATCCGCTCGGCGAGGTCTTCCACGGGCAGATAGTTCCCTCCCTCGGCGCCGAACAGGATGACTTCGTCCCCCTCGGAGACATCCGGGATGTCGGTCACGTCGACCATGATCAAATCCATGGTTACATTGCCCACGACCGGAGCTTGCCGCCCTCGGATGAGTACCCAGCCGCGGTTGGACAGGTCTCTTCGGTAGCCGTCTGCATAGCCTACGGGCAGGGTCGCGATTCGGGAGGCGCGCTTCGTGTAGAACGTCCGGCCATAGCTCACCGGGCTTCCGGGCGGCAGTGATTTCAGATAGAGCACTTGCGTCTTGAAGGTCATGGCCGGCCTGACCCGGATCCTTTCCCGTAGCCCGGGTTCCGGATAGGCGCCGTAGAGCAGCAGGCCGGGCCGCACCATGGTGAATGCACTTTCCGGGTGGGCTGTGAGACCTGCGCTGTTGGCGGCGTGGATCTGCTCCGCCGGTGGCGTGCGGATGCCTCCGGCCGCTTCGATTGCCTCCTTGAATCGGGCGAGCTGCGTCCGGGTGAACTCCGTATCCGAGTCGGCGGACGCGAAATGGGTTGCAATCCCCTGCACCTGGATCCAGGGGTTTTCGAGCAGGTCCTCCAGGATGCCCTTCCATTCGTCCTCGAGTAACCCGAGACGACCCATGCCGGTATCGATCTTCAGGTGGACCGACAAGGGCTTCTTCATCCGGCGGGCGGCCCGTGAGACCCTTTCTGCCGTGCCCGGGGAGTAGATCACCGGTTCGAGCCGGTGTTCCTGCGCTGCCTCGATTCCGGTGAAGCCGACCCCCAGGACCAGGACCGATCGCTCGATCCCGGCCTGACGCAACTCCAGCCCCTCTTCGATGGTAGCCACCCCGAAGGCTTCGACGCCTCGGGCCTCCAGTTCCCTGCTGACCGGAACGGCCCCGTGTCCGTAAGCATCTGCCTTGACAACCGCGCAGATGGCCACCGGGCGAGGCAGCAGGTTTCGAAGGGCGTGGAGATTGTCGGCGATTGCATCCAGGTCGATGACCGCAAGGGTCTCTCGATAGGTCCTGTTGGGAAGAGAAAGCGGCGAGTTCATGCTCCCAGCTTAGTAACACGTAACCCTCTGAAAGTAAAGAATGTAAGGTCTTGCTTGACCCGAACGGGAAGGAAGGTACTTGCCTGAAAGTAAAGAATGTAAGGTCTTGCTTGACCCGAACGGGAAGGAAGGTACTTGCCTGAAAGTAAAGAATGTAAGGTCTTGCTTGACCCGAACGGCACGGGTCGTCTATCTTGCCGGGACTTGATTCCAGAGAATATCCGGGACGTTTCACCTTGCGGGGAAAGGAAGGGTATGGAAGCATTGGAGGTGTTCTTCGAGATACATACCGACCTCGAGAGGGAGTCCCCCGGGCTGGACCGGTGCACGAGACAGGCCTTCCAGATGTTGCCCGCCATGGACGGACCCGCAATCCTGGACATTGGCTGCGGCCCTGGGGCGGCCACGGTGGAGCTCGCAAGGCTGAGCACGGGGAACATAACCGGATTGGACTTTCACCAACCTTTCCTGGACAGGCTCAACGTGAAGATCCAAGAGGCCGGGCTGTCGGACCGCGTCAGGACGGTACACGGTTCCATGTCCGAAATGGACTTCGCGGACGAGTCTTTCGACATCCTCTGGGCAGAGGGCTCGATCTACATCATCGGTTTCGACCAAGGGCTCAGGGAGTGGGCGCGGTTCCTCAAACCGGAGGGCTGCCTCGTGGCCTCAGACGTGAGCTGGCTGCGTCCGGACCCGCCGCAGGAGGTCCGCGAATTCTGGAAACAAAACTACCCCGGCATTCGAACGATACCGGAGAATCTCGAAGGGGTTGCTGCCTGCGGCTATCGATTGATCGGCCTCTTCACCCTGCCCGAGGATGCCTGGTGGGCCGGATACTACAGCCCTGTCGAGAAACGGCTCGAGGGTCTTCGAAGGAAGTACCGTGACGATCCCGAGGCCCTGGCGGTGCTTGAGGAAGAACGCAAAGAAATCGACATGTACCGCAGATACAGCCAATGGTATGGTTCGGTCTTCTTTGTCATGCAGAAGACAGAAGGGGCGTTCCCCACCTGAAAGGGAAGATGGAGGTTCTTGTCATGGATCCCGTGAAGACCGTGACCCTTGTCGGCGCCGGCAAGATGGGTGTGAAGATTGCCGCCCTGGCGGCGACCTTCGGTTTCGTGGTACGTGTTTACGACGTTTCAAACGACATGCTGGAAAAGGCGAGTGACCTGATACGGGCGGACATCCAGGCAACGTGCGACGAAGGCGTGAGCAAGGAAGACCCGAAGGAGACGGTCGAGAGAGTCACTTTCCACCACGATCTCAAGGGAGCGGTCGCCGGAACGGAGCTCATCATCGAGGCGGTGCCGGAGAATCTGGAGATCAAGAAGGAGGTTTTTTCCGAGCTCGATCGAATAGCAGCCGAGCACGTGATCATCGCCACGAACAGCTCGTCGATCCCGGTGTCGAAGATCGAGAATGCGGTGAGGCGTCGGGACAAGGTGGCCAACATTCATTTCTATGCCCGACACATCGGAATCACCCCGATGGTTGACCTGATGGGAGGCACGGAAACCAGCGCCGAGACCCTGGACCGGGCAAGGGAGTGGATCGAGGGTATCGGCTGTCTGCCCCTCGTGGTGAAGAAGGAGTGTATGGGATTCCTCTTCAACCGGATCTGGCGGGCCGTGAAGCGGGAGTCCCTGCGGTCCTGGGCTGAGGGCCACGCAGATTACAAGGACATCGACCGGGCCTGGAAGGTTTGGTCCGGCATGATTGTGGGATCTTTCGGCATGATGGATTTCGTCGGCCTCGATGTGGTGTATGACATCGAAATGTCCTATTACCTCGACAGCAAAGATCCAAACGACAAGCCGCCGGAGGCGCTTCGTCAGATGGTGGAGCGGGGCGAGCTGGGAAGGAAGTCGGGGACGGGATTCTACGACTGGAGCGACCCGGAATTCGTCCAGCCCGAGTTCACCCAGCCCGGCAAGAAGATATAGCCCGCTCTACGTTTTGTCGCAAAACTTGGGTCCAGCCTTGGCCCCTTCAGCCCTTGCAGGAATGCCTCGGGGTCTTCCATCTGTTGGCGCACCCCGGGCCGCTTGCAGTCGAAGGACTCTATTTTCGGTAGATATTGGCACAGACAGGTCTTCCCAACCCTCCTGACTCCAAGGATGCTTTGACCAGAAGCCGTTCTGAAATCTAGAAAGCTGGGGTGGGATCTGTCAACAATCAAATTTCTTCTCCTCTTGTCCGGGAGCCGTCAGGGGGTCGGGTGGTAGGTTTTCTCGTACTCCACAGGGGGCACATCCAATTTCAAAGTCTCAATTCGGGTGAGGGCTGTCAGAGTGACGGCTTTGAGCAACATGTGACAGCGGGATCTGACAGGCTGGGACGAAACAGTTCTACATGATAGGTTGAAGACCTCTCAGTCAATGAGAGCATTTACTTCGACGTCGAAAGGTAGTGATCCGACCTCCATTTGGTTGAGCCCGCAGACCGAGGCCAAGACTCCCAGGGCACTCCCGGGGCAAAAAATGCCCGTGAATCTCGGCCGTCTTCAGGAAACACAGTGCAATGTCGACTAGCGACTGCTCTGGTGATTCCACCTCGATGCCGTTACTCCGAAGAAGCCGAATCGTATCGTCAGCATTCATACCCATGTAGGTCGAGGCTTTTTTCAGCACGTACGTTCTCAGGTCTCCAAGTGGAAGCAATACACTTGAAACGAGTCTCACCAATGTGAACTTCCATCCCAACACGCCGATCTCCAATGGCAGTCGCATCACGTGGAAGACGGACCACGATGTCATAAACGAAACCATGGTAGCCACTGCAGCCCCGGAACGAAGCAATGCGGCCATAAGGGGCAGTGTGAAAAGGGTGCTTCCCGGCGTGAGGGCCCCGGCAACCGAACCAATCAGTATTCCTCGTAACCCTGAGTCCGCTCCCACCCATCTTGCTGTTGCCTCCGCGGCAACCAGGGCCTGCACCATTCCTGCAATCACGAACGCGAAAAAGAGAACGGGAAGGACTTGCACCAGCATTCGAAAGCACATCTTCATGCCATCAACGTGCAATCCCTTGTTGTATCCATAGGCGAGGAGACCGATAGCCAGAGTACCCATGATTATTGTTGGTATGATCATGCTGTTTCTCGTCATATTGCCATTCAGAAACTGTACCGAACGGCGGCATATATACTGGAGTTCTTCTCGAATTGCCCGAAAAAGGTATGGTCATGATCGCCGAAGAAGACATTTGCCCCTGCCTCCAGCGTAAGCTGGTCCGTATAACTGTAATGCATCTTGGGGCGGAGATAGGCATCCAGGTCACTGGGAGAGAAATAAGTCGACAAGGACAGCTCCAGATTCTGATTCATCGACAGTTTGGTCACCTGCAGGGTAATGACATGTCGAAGACGGTCCCGGGGCGAATTTCCTTCAAGGCTATTCCTGTAGTCAGCGTAATTCAGCATTTGCTCGATATAGTACTGCAGACTTCCATTCAGTTCTTTTGCTATCTCCTGTGCATAGCCGACGAGATAGCGCATTTCCGAGTTCCTGATCGATGGATTTGACCCATTTCGGTCATCAAGGGAGTGATAATAGGCGAACTCCACATTGCCTATCCCCCGACCCACCTGGCCGCGGGCACTGGCACCGTAGACATTCAGTTCTGGAAACGTCGATTTCCCGCTCTGCGTCTCTCCGGCAGGGTTCTTCCAGAAGCCCCAATACCCATACACTGCGATCTCATAGTTCCTGATCGTTCTGTAGACACGGGCGGCAATTTCATCATCCTTGAACCAGCGGTCGGGCATGTCTGTAAGAATGATCGCATCACGGCCTGCCCGCCTTCCCAAGTCTGCGTTCCAATAAGAGATATACTCTCCGGTAATATGGCGATCGGCATCGAATCGAGGGGTGTAAACCAGGTCGAGATTGGCAAGCTGGGTGAAGAAGCCGAACTTGGCGGCAGTGGACGGTGCCTTGAGGTACTCATCATCTCGACCGATGAAGAAAGATTGCCAGTCCTTGGGAAACAGATCGTTTACGAATGCCAGATCCCCTGTGCCCCACGTGAGAACCTGGCTGCCCAGCTTGATATCCAGAAAACCCGTTGGCCTCAGAAATATCCAAGCCTCCCGCGTGTCATATTCTCCCTTTTCCGTCACAGCATCTGCCCACACATCCCCCTTGTATTTGAACTCCGCCCAGTCGGTATATGTGTACAACTCCGCCTGTGCACGAGCTTCCATCATAGAAATCTGTTTCTCGAAAGGGTCCTCCTGAGTGCGAACTCCCGCTCGTACTTCACAAAACCCGTGCACCTCGATCGGGGGAAACCGGTCCACGAAGAATCCTTCCTCTCCAAACACGGCCATTGCAGGGGAGATCAGACTCATCAAAAGGAGCAGAAACGCCACACGTGTCCATTTCTCCAATCCAATCACCCCCTCAGCGCATGGCATCCCTTGGAGGTCTTCGCAGATATCGTTCTGTGAAGATGTCCTCGTCGAACCCGATGTTGTATTTGATGTCGGAAAAGGTCATCACAGTGTGACTTCCGTACTCGTGGTCTCTCGCCACGGACTCAGTAACGGTGGGGTAAAGAACGGCCCCACCGTCCTCTCGAGCTTGTATCTCTTCAATCTTCCGAGCCTCTATGATCCGATACAGTCTGTCTCCTGTCTTGAAATACTCCATCCTTACCGGCATGAACGTTTTGCGATCGACGTGGGCGATGTAGTATTCGAATTCAACCTCCTTAGGCTTCCTGGGCACGTTCTTGATGACAAAATGATCTGGCGTCGTCTCAATGAGTTCGTGGAGATCCTCGGCAGGGCTTCGCCCCGAGATGTCTTCATACAAAAAATCAGATCCCACGAAGCTGGTTCGCTTGTCGCTCGCAGCAATTCGTTTCACCAAGTCCAGGCTCGGCATGTACAGCCAGCGATCATCGTCCTTTTCAAGCGCTGCGCGCTTGTGCACGACATAGACCATCTTCCGCACATCCGCCGGAGCATGAAAATATGCGAAGCTCTTCTGGTCCTTATCTCCCTCCCCGTCATCTCTGCGGAGCATGTTGAATACTCTCTCCCGCGTCCGGCCCTGCTTGTCCGTTATAACCATCCTTACCCTGCCTTTCGCATCCCTTCCCTGATAGGAAGCCATATGGTTCGCCTTCCGAACGATTTCATGTACGGTCAGGTCCTCAGCCTTTGCTGCCTCGCCGGCTGCTGCGAACAGAATCAGGAAGCAAGCCACACTGCACAATATTCCTCCAGTTGTCGTTGTCATATGCTACATCCTCCCTTCTCTACACTACGGAACCGTTGTGGGGTCGTCCTCCCTATGACATCCTCGCCGTGTCTTTCTCTTTCCACATCCCCTTTCTCTCTCATCTCGTCTTGACCTTTATGGGTACAGGAGCGGTGGAAGCGTATGATGCCTTGCGGAAGAAGAGTCTTTCGCCGACTCGAAGCACTGCAGGCAGAAAGAGAAGGGTCACCACGCCGGAAAGACCCAGGATTGCGAACAACATGATCCCTGTTGTTTTGTAGGGGACCAGCGAAGCAGTAAGCAGAGGGAGAAATCCAATTGCTATGACGAGCACATTGCGGCTAATCGCCCTGGCAGGTTCTCCAAACATCTGCTCGGAGGTCTCTTCCCAACTTCCCTTTTCCACATAGTTGGCACGGCTGCGCTGCAGGAAATGGATGGCGAAATCGACCGCCATGCCAATGGAGAGGGCACTCAATACCGCGATGGGCAAGTCATAGTCCTTTCCTATGAGCCCGGTGATGCCATAGATAGCCACAAGCGTGACTGTGAGCGGCACCATGCAAAGGGCTCCCCAGAGAATCGATCTGAACAGGAACGTCATCATGAGAAGTATGATCAGGAAGCTTCCGAGAAACGATTTGAGGAAGCCCCAGACCAATTTCACCTCCAATACGCGGTTCAGGTAGTGTAGTCCGGCCCATCGGTAGGTCAGCCCGACAGGAGGCCTGTGATTCGCGAAATAGGCGTCCACTGCCTGGACCGCGGCCTTCGTGTTCATGCTGTCCCCGCTCGGAAACTGCATCCAGATGTTTGCCTGCATGAAGTCAGGCGTAACCAGATGCCAGAGGTCGTTCGGCCGGTGGCTCTGCTGATACTGCATGTAACATTCGCCGACCCCCTGCAGCTTGCGGGGAATGCGGAAGTTCTCATCTCTACCGTCGATGAGTTCCTGATTCACTTTCCGAACGACATCCGCAACCGAATTGCATTTACCCACCAGTCCTGTTGCCAGGAGGTGGTCCTGCAGACCCACCATGTAGTCCAGAATCTCTGGATTCTTGAACACCTTTGCCTTCTCCTTCTCCAGAGCGAGAAAGGTCTCTATTTCCTGCCAGGCGAAATAGACTTCGTCTGACCATCCGACGGATTCTTCTTGCATCAGCGCAATGGACGCGTCTACGAAGTCGGCAATGGATTTGCCTCCCGAGGCAAGGCGTGACACCTCTGCTGCTAGTTGCTCGGCCAGCCCCGGCGCTTCCGGATGGGCGTCACGGATGCTTTCGGCGTAGCGAATCAGCTCGGTCCTCATTCTCGTGACGTCCATACTCTGCAAGTTGGGTGCGCCGTTTGCCTCCAGGATCAAGTAGGCCGTGTAGGTCCCACCGAAATGCTCATTCAAAGCGATGTCCGCCTTTCGGATGGGGTGACTCATGGCGAAGCGTTTCGCATAGTTGTCGTTGATTTGAATCTTCGTTATGCCCCAGATGGCCACACCAACTGCGACCGCTGTTACAAAGAGAACGGCCTTCGGGTGATTGAATGTAAGCCTTCCCGTTCCTCGCAGGATCCGTGTGAGCAAGTTCTGCTTCACACCCTGCTGTGCGAGGAAGCCGAAATTCTTGAGCCGTCGCTCCGGGATCATCATGATGTAAGCCGGAACAAACAGGATCGTCGCCAGCCACGCAATCATCACCCCGAGGCTGAGAAAGGCGCCGAACACACGGGCCGGGGGGATCGGTGCCAGAGTGAGGGAGAGGAAGCCGGCAGAAGTCGTCAGGGAGGTGTAGAGCATAGGGGCAAAAAGGGTGTTCATGACTTCTCTGATCGTTTGGACACGGCCTTTCTTGGGGGTGTAGACGTCGAAGAACTCTGAAAGCACATGAACGGAATCGACCATTGCAATCGACATCAGAAAGATGGGCAGCATAGAGCTGAGTATGTGTACCGGAAAGCCCAGCGCGATCATCAATCCCATGGTGGACACGATGGAAACCGTTGCAACAACCATAGGCAGAATGATCAGGGTCCATCGGCGGAAGAAGAGAAGAAGCAGGCCGAGAATGACTACCATTGCGAGAGGAGATGCGGTACTCATCTGTTTGAACATCTCGACCCCGACCGCGGATTCCGCCACCGGCAGCCCTATGATGTGATATTCCTCATCGCCACCGAGCGCTGCAATTTGATTGCGCAGCTCTGTGTACACCCGGTAGCTGAGCAGCTTGTCCGTTAGGGGCAGATAGATGCAGATGGCCTTCCCGTCCTCGGAAACCATTTGGCCCTTAAGCAAGGGGTTCGATAGGGCCTTGTCTCGTATGGCCCGGGCCTCTTCCCTGCTGTTGGGCGGTTCCGGCATGAGCCATTCGAAGTGAATCGTGCCCGTGCCTGCCTGGCTCATGTGGTCCACGACGGAAGGTGCGATGATGTCTACTTCGATGACGCCTTCGAACCGATCGGGGTTCTCCGGAGCCGGCCAACGCAGGGACTTGGCAAAGTTCGTGAGTGCGTAGATGCGTCGCAGGGAAGCAGGAGTGAACACACCGTCTGGATCGTTCCTGTTGATCACCCCCAAAACGACGATATCACTCAGATTGAAGCGCTCCTTGGTCTCGTTATGGAAAACACGCACGGGTTCGCTTTTCTCGAGCATGTTCTCGGGATCCGTGTCCATGATCACCCGGGGGAAGAATGCACCGGTGATGAGGGTGATAGCGACAATGGCTGCCGTAACGAGTTTGTAGTGGTTTATCGCGAAGTTTATAGTCCCTTCCTTCTGTCTTTTCACTGCCTTCCTCCTCATATTCTTTTGGGATTGTTTCTGGGCAGGAGTCGCCGCTATTCCCCACCCGAATTCATCCATCCGATTGTCGCACCAGGGAAATGATCGATGTCCGGATGATAGCCTTTGAGATCTATGAGAGGGGTTCGGTCCAGGCAGTCCAACCCTCTCACCCGCAGAAACCGACCCTGTCGCTGCAGAAGCTCCGCGGCGATTATGGCAACCGGATTAGGACGGTTCGGCGAACGACAGGCAAAGACGCCCACTCTGTTGCCCGCTCCGGGATGCCCCTGTGGCATACTTTCTCTGAGGCGCCTCCTGTTCCCTCGGTTCATCCAGTACAGAACCACCAGATGACTACAGGTGTCTATCTTCTCCAGGCCTTTCGCGTATTCTCTGAATACCTCAATGGTGCAGAGTGCTTCTGCGTAGTTTCCATGGCGTGGGCACTCGGACATTTCTGTATAGGGGGTCATGATTCTTCCTATGTACGTTATCCAGGCATGTTGCCGTTTCATCTCGCTCCCTGATTCTGTTTGTTGCTCGGATGTCATCCGATTCTTTCTGAGGACGGACCTCCCAGTGATAGGGTAATCCCAGTCTTTTTCGATTTCTGCCCCGCCAGGGCCTATTTCTGCCCCGTCCCACCCGTACTGATTTCTCAGAGCGCAAAGGGACGGCAAGGACTATGGTTCTTGACCATGCTTGTGCAGAGTGGTCGGGCACCGATATCCATGCCCTTTGAACCGAAAGGAGTCACAGATTGGGAAGATCATGAGGGAGCAGTTTGCTGAGAGGCGTGAATCAAGGGAGGGTGGCTTGTGTCCTGGCTTTCTTGAGATAGCTTTTTGGCAGGATACCGAACCGCTTCCTGAAGGCGGCACCGAAGTGGCTCACATTGATATAGCCCACCGCCCACGCCACCTGGCTCACGTTCATGTCGCCCTGCTCGAGAAGAAGGCGGGCTTTCTGCATTTGGTATTCTTTGAAGAACCCGAATACGGATGTCCCGAAGATTTCCCGAAAACCGAGTTCAAGCTTGTTGATGCTCAGGCAGAGCCTCTGCGAAAGCTCCGACAGGGTGGGCGGAGAGGCCAGATCCTCCTCCAATATCTCCCGGGCCGCATGGATCCGCTCCTTTTCGCTTGGACTCAGCAGAGGCCTCGTGCGCCGCAGACCGCTCTGGGAGCCTACCCAGGAGATCTGTAACGATATGAGTTCCAGCGCCTTTCCTTCCAAGTACATATTCTTCGGCATGCCGTGGCAAGGGTCGTGCAACATCTCGTGCGCAACGGTCTGCACGGCCGGATCCGTCTTCCCATGACAGACAAAGCTCTTGTGAACCGATCCTTCCACGATGCGCTCGAGATCCTTGGGCAGGCTGCCCAAATCGTCCCCCAGCAAACGATGAAGGACTTCGGCATCCGCATGAACATGGAGCATCCTCAGCCTTTCTCGGCCCGGGATTTCGGCGAAGCCCTCGGAGCCGGGCAGAAACACAACCCCTCCCGCGCCGGCTCTTCCATTGAGCTCCACGTCGCCGGCTGGGGAGCCTTTTGCCTTGTTCCACATATTGCCGGCCAGAACAACCCCAAAAGTGATCAAGGGATTCCGTCTCGCATACCCAATCCTGATGGTCCTGTCAGGTGTGACGTCCATAGCGCTCAACCATAGACCCGGCCTCAGGGTGGTGTCCTTCCAGAATCCCATCCTCTGCCCTGGAGGCCTCACCACAGCAGTGGACAGGAAATCCCGCAGAGACGGATTCTTCTCTCCGATGCCGCAAAGGGATCGGTAGTCGTTCTTTCGGCCAATGTGATTCTCTGCGAGATTCGTGGCAGCCGGTTCTCCCATTTCGAGAATACCTCTCATTCTTCCCTGGCTCGCAATTCGACGCTGTCTATTCAGAGTCCTTCATGATGCGATAATTCTCGTCACACAAACTCTGATCCATTCTCTCCAATAATTCCGCCAACGCCTTTCTTTCCTTTTCACTCGTCCCCATCATGCAGGTCTTCTCGATGCCGCTCTTGATCTTGAATAGACGCTCCCTGATCGTCCGGCCTTTCTCTGTGAGGAGCACTCTGTAGACTCGACCATCTCGCTCATCTTTCGCTCTTTCCACCAATCCCAGGGTTTCCAGCTTCTTGAGCGCCCGACCTACATTGCTGCGGTCGACCACCAGGTGGGCGGCGAGATCCTCTTGGCTGCAGGCGTCAGGATCCGTCTGGTAGATCATCATCATGAGTCTCATCTCTGCGTGGCTCATACCAAGAGGGTATAGCTTCTTGTCCGCTATCCCGTGCATCTTCTTCACGATACTGCGAAGAAAGACAAAGACACGCTCTTCGGCATACATTTGCTCTGTGCCTCCTCTCAACACCAGTATATACTAGTTGCGTGCGCACGCAAGGGTTTTCTCCCGTTGATTCGAGGCCTCCCTTGCTTGTTGCGACCATCCTTAACCTATTGAATCTATTATCCTTATATACCCACGAAAGTGTCAGTCCGAAGGCGAGGACCGCCGGGATCAACTCCTGCATTCTTCATTATCCACACGGATCAGACCACGAACACTCTGGATTCGAAATACTCACCCCGGGACAGGACGGCAGCTCGCTATTCGGCTCCCCAATGAGCTGCGCTATGCCTTTAGCCTCCGGACCTGGGCCACCTGCCTGGAAAGGGCAACCAGCTCACCGTTCCCGTCCCACACCTCTCCGTCTTCCTCCAGGATTTCGTCGTCGATGTATCGGGTGCGGAAGGAACATTTGAGCCAGGGGGTGGTGGGAAGGTTCCGCACGTTCACGGTGAGCTCGATGGTCGGCACCCAGGCGACCATACCGTAGACCGCGAGCACGGGGGGAGGAAACGCGTCCGCGATCAGCAGCGCTGAAATCATATCGTAGGGGCGGGGCTCCTTGAACCGTATCCAGCCTTTCTGCTCCAGGCGGTCCGTCAATTCACCCCCCAGCCAGCCCGCGCACGCCGGGTCCAACCGGACGTCCATCTGGTTGAAGAATGTGAACCGGGGAAGGGCCGGCACGGCCACGCACGCCTCCAGATCCGCTACCTCGGGTGGGGAGGCTTCGTAGCGTCTCTCCGTGACGGCATCACTCCGCTGGATGAAAGTGCCCAGCGCCCGGACCCGTTCCCTCTTCTCCTGAGATAGGACGGCCTGCCACCGGTCGAACCGCCGGGAGCAGGCGATGTTCTTCACAACCAGATCTGCCTCCCCGATCTCGCAGCGGTGGAGATAGTTGGCCGTAACGACCAGGGTGTCCTTCTTGGCGCTCTCTTGAAGCATCGCGTGGGCCAGCAGAGCCATCAGGTATCCGCCGTTGGGGACACCGTTGATGGACCAGTTGTCCGTTACGTTTCCCTTGAAACGCAACGGAGCGATCCTCGTCAGCGACAGATCCTGATCAAAGGGGTGTTTTGTTTCCGAGCTACCCATCAAATCCTCCGTCATCCGGAACCCTGAAGGCCCTGAACAGTCCGATGGTCCACACGACCGTGTACCCAAGGAACAAGACCAGAGCCAGCAAGAAGATCCGTTCGTTCAAGCGAACGGGCTGTGACAGATTTGCCTGAAGGGTCAAGACGCCTATACAGAAGAAGAAGAGGAAGAAGGCGGCGCCGAACCGGTCCATGAGATGTTGAAATGTCCGCTTGAAGGCGGGCCGGTTCTCTTCCCGCAGCCAGTAGTCCTTGTTCGGTACGCTGACATACCTCGGCGGGATCCCGAGCGGCAGTGACGGGGCATACCAGAACAGAAGGAACAAGGGGATTTCCATCAGCACGAATACAAGGGCGTTCCATTCCTTGGATGCCCACGAGTCGGGAACACCGCCGCGGCCGAAGTGCACGGCCACCTGGTCCGGCAGGACCACGAGGGACACCAGCCACAGCACGACATTGGCCAAGAATGCCACGCAGAAGATGGTTCTCATCCTGTCTCACTTTCTTCTTGAAGTTACCTCACGCGGCAATCAGGGGAACCTTGTATTTCTCGAAACGAAGATCACGCGTCACGATCGTAAGGCCTTCCACTGTTGCTTGCGCTACGAGCATCCGGTCAAAGGGGTCTCGGTGATGCGGCGGAAGGTCCGCGACGGCGTGTGCGTGCTCGACTTTGACGTCCAACATCTCAAATGCCTGTTTCTCTAATGCACGCCTGAAATTCCGCGGGACTTCCAGTTTTCCGAGTGCCTGCTTGATCCTTATTTCCCAGACGACAACAGCGCTGATAAAGATGAGATTTTTTCCGTCGGCGATGGCCGTCTTCGCTTCATCGGACAAGGTCGGGTGATCGTCGAGCCACCACAAAAGAGCATGCGTATCCAGGAGCAGATTCATTCTCCCTCCATTCCGAACGCTTCCGCAATATCCTTCGGGAGTTCGTCGAAATCCTCGGCTATTCGAATCTTGCCCCGCAGCGCTCCGGGCCGACGTGGTTTCTCGCTTCGTTCATACGGCACGAGCTTGGCAACGGGTTTACCCGCTTTTCCGATGATTACCTCTTGCCCGGCCCGGACCTTCTCGATGAGGGCCGATAGTTGGGCCTTTGCCTCAGAAATATTGGTTATGAGCATTTGCCTCTCCTCTCGAATCTAGTCTGACCAGACCAGACCAGAATGTCAAGAGCCGAAACCCGGGTGGGACGAGAGGCAATAAGGGACAATGCGACAGAAAGGGCCACAAGGGATCTTTGCAAAGCTCAGCACCCCCCATGTATATTCATCGTTTACGTCTTTAGCAGGGTTGCCGATAGGGGATCGGGACATGAAGACCGGTGAGGAAAGGGTGTTCTACGGATGGTACGTTGTGGCGGTGGCGTTCCTGACCAATTTCATGTCCACCGGCACGGGGTTCTATATCTTCAATGCCCTGATGACCCCCCTTTGCGACCAGAGGGGGTGGACCCGCACGGAGCTGAACGCCGCACCGGCCATCGGGCTGGCGGTGGGCATCCTGAGCTCGCTCCTGTACGGCACCCTGTTGCCGCGCGTGGGGCCCCGCATCCTGATGTTCCTCGGATCGATCGTGTCCGGATTCGCCTTCGCGAGTCTCGGCCTGGCGAGCAAGATCTCCCATTTCTATCTTCTCTGCATGCTCCTCTACATGGGAAACGGCGCCATGAGTGGGATCGTTTCCAACACGGCCGTTTCCAACTGGTTTGTGGAGAAGAGGGGAAGGGCTCTGGGCCTGGCCACCGCGGGCATTTCCCTTTCGGGAGCGATCCTTCCTCTCCTGGCCATGCGGATTCTCAACAAGACGGACCTGCGCAGCGTCTTTCTGTATACGGGCTTGATGGCCTGGACAATGGCCCCGGTGATCTGGCTCGTGGTGCGCGACTGGCCCGAGGAATGGGGCCTGGTCCCTGACGGGTTGTCTCTGGAGCCTGGGACCCATGGTGAAGAGCGGTTGGCCGATGAAAGAAAGGCGACCCGCTTCCCGAATCCGGCCCTCGTTCGCTCCCCGGGAGCTCGCCAGGAGGTTCCCTGGAAGCCGGCGAAAGTGGTCCGGACCCGGGCCTTCTGGTTGGTCGGGCTTGCCTATGGCCTGGTCCTCATGGGGACGGTGGGCGTGATGTTCCAGCTGGGCCCCCGCTTTAC
>Ga0180434_10002310_pt1 | contig 25811 bp, 20 predicted proteins | sample SS_ome_7_FD_132453 | JGI IMG/M metagenome (GOLD analysis project Ga0180434, IMG submission 132453) | Hypersaline lake sediment archaeal communities from the Salton Sea, California, USA - SS_1_D_2 metaG | ecosystem: Environmental > Aquatic > Non-marine Saline and Alkaline > Hypersaline >... | reverse complement strand
TGGGGGAATCGAGGGATTCAGAATTCTTGAATTTTCTTCGTGCCTTGGTGCCTTGGTGTTCAGAACCGCATCGCCGCGGTGCTGCGGGCTGGAAGCCCGCGGTCCAACGCCGACGAATCGCCGTGGTCCCGGGCCGGGTGTCCGCGTGGCCCGGAACACACGCCTCCCACAAACGGTACGCTTTGCCTTGCGGACCGCAGACAGGGACATCCTACCGCAGCACTTCCGCCCGCGTTGCTGCGCCACGTAAGCCTTCCGCCTTCGCCTGGTTTGCACGAGCGTTGGCTAGGGGGGGGCTACAAAAATCTCAAATGCGGCTACAGCGCGAAGGGCTCGATCCGGGCGTTTCACGGGTTGAGGCCGCGGGAGGAAGGGATACAATCATGAGGCCCGAAACCGGACGGAAACGGAGCGAACCATGAAACGACATCGCACCCTCTCGGTCCTCGCCGCGACCACGCTCGCAACCACGCTCCTGGTCGCGGCCTTGGCGACGGACGCCCTCGCCGGTGGCGGGCCGCAGAACGTCCTCGTCGTGGCCAACCGGCGATCCGAAACCTCCAGGACCATCGCGCGCTACTACATGGAGAAGCGGCGCATCCCCCCCGCGAATCTCCTCGAGGTGGACGCCTCCCCGGAGCGTAGCGTCCCCTTCGAGACGTTCCGGCGCGAGATCGCACGGCCCCTGCGCCTGAAGCTGTGCGACGAGACGCTCCGCGGCAGGATCGACTACCTCGTCCTCACCGACGGCCTGCCCATCCGCGTGCGCCTGCCCGGCGGCTGGGTCTCCTCCTGCGCGCTCCTCCAGGTCCTCGACACCGCCGTGTTCGGCCGCGACCAGATCCGCCTCCCCGTGATCCGGAATCCCTACCGCGACGCCGGCAAGGCCTTCTCCCACGCCGCGTCCTTCGGAGGACACCACCTCTACCTGGTGACGTTCCTCATCGGCTACACGGCCGCGGACGCGAAGCGCCTGGTGGACCTCTCCGTGGCGTCCGACGGCAAGCCGGCGAAGGGGGATTTCATCTTCCAGGACGCCCGGGGAAACGCCTCCGGCCGGAACCGCAGCTACCCCGCCGCCATCGGCCGGCTGACCGAACGGGACTTCAAGGCGGAACAAAAGCCCCACGGTCCCGACGAGGTCAAGGAACGCGACGGGATCATGGGCTACATGTCCGGGGGCAGCTACAGCGGCCTCAAGCGCGACCGCGTGCAGGGCCTTACTTTCCGGCCCGGCGCGCTGGTAGACATGCTGGAATCCTTCGGCGCGGTGCCGAAGAACTTCGACCCGAAGCAGAAGAGCCAGTTCCCGGTCACCTGGTTCGTGGAGGCCGGCGTCACGGGCGTCCACGGCGCGGTGGCCGAGCCCTACGCGCACACCTTCCCCGACGTCCTGCTGTTCGAGCGCTACACGAAGGGCTTCAACCTCGCCGAGTCCTTCTACCAGTCCCTGCCTTTCCTCTACTGGATGAACATGGTCATCGGGGATCCCCTGGCCCAGCCCTTCGCGGTCGCGCCGCGCGTGATGGTCGAAGGCGTGGGGGCGTCGGTTTCCGGGGAGGCGACGGTGAAGATCCGGGCCGAGCCGCCGGAGGGGGAATCGGTCCGGGGGATCGAGATCTTCTTCCGCGGCCGGCCGGTGGGGCGGATCGAGGGCGCATCGGGGGAAGCGGCCTGGGACACGCGGGCGTTCCGCAACGGGCCCGGCACCCTTCACGCGTTCGCCGTCCTGGCCGGGGACAGGGCCGTCCAGGGGCACGCCTTCCACGAGACGAGGGTCAGGAACGAGACCCTGGCCGTCACGCGGACGACGCCCAAGGACGGCGAGCCCGACGCCCGGCGGTCGGGCCCGATCCGCGTCGCGTTCAACCGGCCGCTGGCCCCCGCGTCGGCCGGGGCCGACGGCCTGTCCGTGACGGACGCGGACGGCGGGCGCGTTCCCGGGCGGTGGATCGTGGAAGAGGACCGCCACGTTTTGTCGTTCCTGCCCGGCGATCCCCTGCGGGCCGCGACCCCCTTTCTCGTGCGCGTTCCGGCGTCGGTGAGAGACGGGGAAGGAAAGCCGTTCGGAAGCGGCCCCCTCGACGTCTCCTTCACGACGACGGCGGCTTCCCTCGAGGTCTCGGCGCCGGAGACGGTTCGTGCCGGGGAAGCGTTCGAGGTGCGCGTGCGCGCCGTCGGCGGGGACGGGGCGCGCTGGGCGGGATTCCGGGGCCGGGTGCGCCTTTCGGGGGACGACGCCCAGGGGGCCTTTCCGGCAGGCCGGCGCTTCACGACGGACGAGAAGGGCGAGGCGGTTTTCACGGTGACGCTGGGCACGGCGGGAGAGAGGACGCTGACGGCCGAGGACCTTCCGGCCGGCGTGGCGGGAACGGCGACGATGACGGTGCGTCACGGATCGTTCGAGGGCGTCGAGATCGATCTGCCCCGGCGGTGCGCCCTCGGCCAGGAGACGGTCGCGGTCTTCCGCGCGGTGGACCGGTTCGGCAACACCGTGAAGGACTACACGGGGGACCTGTCCGTCGCCTCGCCCGCTTCCGCGAAGGCGGTCCATCCGGAGACGATCCCGTTCAAGGAAGCCGACCAGGGGCGGGTCGAGGCGCACGGCATCTTCTTCGGCGCGGCCGGCTCGGCGCGGCTGGTGGCCCTCGAGGGGGAGAAGCGTCTCGGGCAGGGCGACACGAAGGTGGTGGAGGACGGGATCCGGTCGTGGCTCGCGCTCGGGCCCTTTTCCTCCCCGGGGAAGAAGGCTTCCGGGATCCCTCTCCCGGTGGACCCGGCCTCGGCCCGCCCGCATCCCGGACGGGTGGAGACGGGCGGCGTGTGGGAGCCGAAGCGGTCCGGAAGCGGCAACCAGACGGTGCGCGGCGTCCCGCGGGAGGGCGTCATGCTCTACCACGCATGGGTGCTGTGCCCGTCCGGCGGGGCCGAGCTCAAGGCGGGCAGCTCGGACGCCCTGGCGGTCTACGTCAACGGCAAGAAAGCGTACGCGCGGGAGAAGACGCGGAAATTCAAGGCGGGCCAGGACCGGATCCGGAACGCCGGCCTGCAGGAGGGCTGGAACCGCGTCCTGGTCCGGGCCGCGCGCACGGCGGGGGGCGCGCCGGCGTTCTCGGTCCGGGTGGTTCTCGCCTCGGGGAAGAACCCGCCGGGCTACCGGACGCAGACGGACGATCCGGAAGGAAACGCCCGGCTGGACGTGTCGGGGCGGGTGCTGGCGGGGGGGCGGGGGCTCGGGGGCGTGACGGTGTCGCTTTCGGGGGAAACCGGGAGGCAGACCTCGACGACGGCGTCCGACGGCCGCTTCGCCTTCCGCGACGTGGACGGGGGCCGGTACCGGATCGAGGCGACGGGGAAGGGGCTTGCGTTCACGCCGGCGACGCGCGAGGTGGAGGCCGGCCCGGGCAACGTCTTCGGACTTCGCTTCGAGGTGGTCGACCACGCGCCGCCGACGGTGACCTCGCTTTCGCTTCGCGACCGCCAGCGCGTGGCGGGGCGCCTGCCGGTGGAGGCGGAAGCGGCGGACAACCTGGGCGTGAAGGAGATCCGGTTTCTCCTGGACGGCAAGCCGTTCGGGAAGCCCGTGTCGGGCGGGTCGGGCTCGTCGACCCTGGACTTCACGATGGCGACGGCGGGAAGCCACGACTTCGCGGCCCGGGCCGTCGACGGGGCAGGGAACGTCTCCGAACCGAGGGCGGTTTCGATCTGGGTGGTCCAGGACACGCGGGGGCCGAAGATCCGGCTCGTCAAGCCGCGAAGCGCGCGGTGGTCGCGGGGCAAGGTGGCGCTGGAAGCGCAGGCCTCGGACCGGTACGGGGTGGCGAGGGTGACGTTCTTCTTCGACGGGAAGGCCGTGGGCAAGCCGCTGACGTCCGAGCCCTGGAAGGCGACGCTGGACGCCTCGAAGGCGAAAACGGGATACCACGAGCTGAAGATCGAGGCTGAGGACCGCTCGGGAAACGTGACGGCGCGCACGTATCGCGTGGCGGTCAAGTAGACCGGGCGAAGGCCGATGGGAGATTTCAGCCGGAGGAGCGGGGATGTGTAGGGATTTTGGATTGCGAATGAAGGGATTGTGGATTGTGGATTGTGGATTTTCAATTGGAGTCAGCCATGAGCCTTCGGCTCTCCCGGAAACCATAAAAATTTGGAGGGCGAGGGTCCTCCCGAGCCCACCGATGTGGCTCGCCGGGAGGCTCGCCCTCCAAGGCGGTCACCGATCATGGTTTTCCCCGAATTTTCGGAACAGATTTCAGTCGTCAGCAAAGTGTAGAGGCGGGGCGCGAACCCTGAGCCCGTCGAAGGGCCCCGCCCGGACCGCGGAACGTCGGCAGGTGTTGGATTGCATCCCAACCACGACAACCTTTGCGTCCTGAACCTGAGCGCGAAAGCCTCGCCAGGGGATTTACCTTGCCGCGGGCGGGCCGTATAGTGATAGCCCAATTCGGGAATCCCCGAGAAAGGAGAGACACCCATGGTCCGTAGCGCAAGCGTGATCCTCATCGCCGTTCTTCTGGCCGCCGGGGCGACGCCGGCCCTGGCGGAGGGCCCGTCCATCGCGGGGCTTCTGAGCGAGCTTCCGCATTTCCAGTGGGGGGGCGCCTACGGGGGCGGAAGCGACATCGGCATCGAGCAGGGGTACGGCGGCGGAGGCGGGGGTGCGGCCCAGGCCAAGAACATCCGGCTCTCCTTCCACTTCCTTCTCGTTTCCATGCAGAACGACGAGGTCTTCGACGACAGCTCGTCGGAATCCTGGTACCAGTACTGGGGTTCCGGGCTCGGGGGAAGCGTGGCGATCGCCTACCAGTTCGTGCCGGGTTTCCGGGCGGCTTTCGGGACGGGTTACCACACGTTTCCCGGCAAGGAGCACGAGTCGGGAAGCATGAGCTACGAATGGGATTCCATGCAGTGCATCCCCTTCCGGCTGGAAGGGACGGTTTGCCTTCCCTTCGACCTGCCGTCCGACCAGTGGTTCTCCGGGACGCGGGGATTCGTGGAGGGGCCGGTGCCCTATGCGGGCATCGAGATCGCCGGCGTCTACCGGCCCGAGGTGGAGGTCGATTTCGACTGGGGCGGGCTGAGCGCCACGGGGGAGATGATCGAGACGGGATTCTCCTTCTTCTTCGGCGGCCGGATCGGCTTCGAGTACCGCACGCAGAGCGTCGGCCTCTTCGCGGACCTGGGCGTTCGCTACTACACGGCCCCCAAGGAGGGCGACGACGCGGGGGACGACGTGATGCCCATGACGACGGGCACGTTTCGCATGGGGATCGCGGTCTACTTCGGCGGGGGCGGGGGCGGGGGATTCTAGCAGCGCGTCAAGGCGAAGATTGTCGGGCAGGGATTTCAGATTGGAGATTTCAGCAGGTACCGCGGGATCCGTTTGCCGGCGGAAGCCGGCATCAGGTTGATCAGGGGATCCTGAAGTCTGGCGGCCGCCCGCCGTCGCCCGTATTGCATGGGCGAGGGCTATGGCGGGTCTATGAAAACCTGAAATCCCTTCATCAATGACAGGCTCGCCGGGAGGCTCGCCCTCCAATCACAAACGCCAAGTAAGGATCACTTCTCGAACGTGATCTCCACGTTTTCGAGGGTCTCCCCCTCCTTCAGCCGGAAGCCCTCCTTCTTCCAGGGCGCGTAGCCCGGGATCTGGACGGTCACCGTGTAGACCGTCTCCGGACCCCGGTCGGACTGGCGCTGGATCGTGAACCTGCCCGTATCGCGGTCGAGGCCCGTGAACCCGCCCGAAACGCCCGAGCGGCCCGAACCCGAGACCGCCTCGATATGCAGGCGGACCTCGTCGAAGTCGTCGAAGCCGGGGGGAAACCGGACGACGCCCGTCATCAGCGGGGCCAGGATCTCCAGCGTCACCGTCGCAGGCAGGTCGCCGGGTTTCAGCTTCACGCGCCTTTCCTTGACGCCGTCGCCGCTGATCACGAGGGTCTTCGCCTCCTCGAAGGGGAGGGGAAGAAGGACCTTCCCCGAAACCACGTCCACGTCGTCCATGCCGAGTCCCCGACCCTCGAAATAGGCCCAGGGCGAGGCGCGGTCGCCCAGCGGAAGGCCGCTTCCGTCCACGAGCAGGATCTCGTGGCTTTGGAACCGTTCCAGCCTGACGACCACGCCCTCCTTCCGCGTGTTCCGGTCCACCTCGCCCAGATCCGGATCGGCCACGCGGAAATCCCCGATCCGGGACCCCAAGACCAGGCGCGCCTTCCGCGTGATCGGGATCCGGAAGCGGTTGTCCTCGATCGTCACCGAGGCTCCCGTGCTGCTGTGGGCCGATTCGAACCGGTAGGACAGGTACGCGCCGTCCACCGACGCCCCGCCGGGGACGTCCATCACGCCCGCGACCCATCCCGGACGAAGGAGCGTGACGTCGAGCGGGATGCGACCGCCCTTCATCGTTCCCAGGGATACGTACTCGTGCTTTTCCCCGTATGCGGGGTGCGCGAACAGGACGGAGACGCCCCTTGCGCTTCCCCTCCCCCCCACGAAGCGATGGGAAGGGAACCTTCCGTCCTGGATCTCGCGCGGCGACCGCGGCGACGGCCTGGCGAGGGAGACCACCAGCCCCCGGAGCGCGTAGGTTCCGTCCGGTCCCGTCGCGCCCGCCACGGAGTTCGCGGGGCCGGGCCGCTGAGGGATTTCGGCCGTCACCGTCACGCCGGGAATTCCGTTTCCCTCCTCTTCCGTGACGCGGCCCGCGATCTCGACCGTCGTCCGGGCGGGGACGACGAGATCGACGATCCTCTCCTCGCCGCGCCCGAGTTCCAGGTCCCGGCCGGGCCGATAGCCCCGGTCCCCGAACGGGAAGGCGGCCACCCGCCAGCGGCCGGCCCCGGGCACGCCGAGGGCGAAGGTCCCCCCCCCGCCGGTGAGGCATTCGGCGAACCATCTCCCCTCGCGAAGGACGCGCACGGGCACGCCGGAAAGCCCCGCGCCGTCCGTGGCGAAGGTCACGCGTCCGCGGATCACGGGCAGGGCCCGGGCGCCGGCGGCGTTTTCCGCCGCCGGGGTTCCTCCCGCCGTGTCCGGCGGGGCTGTTCCGGGGGGCTCCGCCGTCGCCGGCGCAGGGGAGGCGGAACGCCCGGCTTGTGAGGCGCGGTTCTCCGTCGGAGGGGCGGGCGTCTCGTTGCGGTTCGGCGGTGTGGATTCCGGCGTCTCTTCGGCGCCGGGAGGTTTGGGAACGACGACGTCCTCGGAGGCGGGCGGCCGGAGCGAGAGGACGACGAGGGCCGCGAGGCCGGCGCCGGCGAGAAAGCAGGCGAGCATGAGCGGGATCTGTTTCAAGGGAAGGCCCTCCTCTCGATGCGGCCGGGGGGTCAGATCAATTCGGTTCCCTCGCGCAGGGCCCTCAACAGGAACGGTCGCTCCTCGTCCAGCATCCTCTGGAATTCTTCCTGCGTGTAGGGCAGGACTTCCAGGGGGCGGTCTCCTCGATAGCGTTCGAGGATCCATGCGATTCGATCGGTGAATCTCCCGCGGAAGGATCCCAGGAGGAGCAGGTCCACGTCGCTATGGTCGGAGAAATCGTTCCGCGAGAAGCTGCCGAAGAGCACGGCCCTGTCGAGGCGCACCTCGGAGGAAAGGCGGTGAAGGAGGTCCTTCAGATCCCCTTCAATCGCCGGATCAACGAGAGAATCTCCTGCGCAAAGCCGGCACATTTATCAGCGTCCTCTTGCGTGTAGAACTCATGCGGGACATCGTCGGCGAGCCCGTTCGGGTAGCGGGTGGGGATGTAGTACGCGTCCAGCTCCCGCGTATGGGAAAGGGTGGAGAACTCCTTGTCGGCCTTTTCGCATTCCTTGAGGAGGTTTCTCACCGAATGCGTGATGACGGAGGTCCTGCCTTCACCGTACAGAAAGGCCTTCAGGGCCTTTTCTCCGGCCTGCTGGGCCTGGAGGCAGGCCCACTCGAAGTTGCCGGCCGCCCTGCTGTCGCCGGCCGCTTTCAAGTCGAATCCGGCCTGTGCGAACCACTTCTCGAACTCGCGTTGACGGTTGTTCATCCAACCTCCAAGCGTGCAGGATCCAGTATAGGACATGAAGGGGCCGCTGAGATAGGTTCCGTCCGTAGATCCATGATGGGGGACGTTCTCGTCTAGCCTCTCAACGGGTCCTTCAACGCTAAACAGAAAGGAAGGGCCGCGTGGTTCTTCTTCGATCCTGATCAACCTGATGGCGCGTAGGCGTATCTGATCCACCTGATTGAGATCTCGGATTTTGGGGAGATCAGGTAGATCAGGGTCGAGAAGACTACGCGAATGCGGGCCTTCGCGTCGTAGGCCTAGGCCGCGGCGGCGGTTTCCTGCCCCTGCCGCTCCTTGTACGCCTCCCACTCCTCGAAGGTCATGAGCAGCTCGCGGGACTTGCTGCCCTTGAAGGGGCCGACGAGACCGGCCTTCTCGAGAAGGTCGACGAGACGGGCCGCGCGCGTGTAGCCGATGGAAAGGCGGCGCTGGAGCAGCGTGGTGGACGCGCGCCCCGTGGCGAGAATGACGTCTCCCGCCTCGAAGAGCTTCTCGTCCTCCCCGTCCAGACCGCCGTCCCCGGCGGCGGGAAGCGGAGAGGCTTCCTCCTCGAAGCGGGGTTTCTCCTGTTCCTGCGCCCAGTCCACGAGGCGACCCACCTCCTCGTCGGAGACGTAGGTGCCCTGGGCGCGGACGAGGTGGGAGACCTTGGGGGGCTTGTAGAGCATGTCGCCGGCCCCGAGGAGCTTCTCGGCGCCGTTCTGGTCCAGGATCACGCGGGACTCCACCATGGAGGTCACCTTGAAGGCCACGCGGGCCGGCATGTTGGCCTTGATCTGCCCCGTGATCACGTCGCTGGACGGGCGCTGCGTGGACAGCACCAGGTGGATGCCCACGGCCCTCGACTTCTGCGCCAGCCGGATGATGGCGTTCTCCACCTCGCGCGAGGAGACGAGCATCAGATCCGACAGCTCGTCCACCACCACGATGATGTAGGGCATGGGGTATTCCACACGGTCCGGATCCAGGCCGCCCGCCGAGAGCTTCGAGACCACGTCCTCCTTTTTCATACGGTTGTAGCTGGAAATCTGCCGGATCCGGAGCTGCTCGAAGAGCTCGTAGCGCTTGTCCATCAACCCGCAAAGCCCTTCCAGAACCTGCGCCGCCTTCTTCGCCTCCGTGAGGACCGGGACCAGAAGGTGGGGAATTTCCCGAAACGGCGTCATTTCCACACGCTTCGGATCGATCAGCACGAGCTTCACCCGCTCCGGCGCCTGGGTCAGCAGAATGCCCGCCAGCACCGAGTTCAGGCAGATCGACTTGCCCGAACCCGTGGAGCCCGCGATGAGCAGATGGGGCATCTCCGCGAGGTTGCCCAGCACCGGCGCCCCCCCCGCGTCCTTGCCCAGGAACAGCGGGATACCGTCCTTCTTCCCCTCCTGGTACGCGGGCGTCTCCACGATCTCCCGCATCGTGACCGTCTCCCGGAAGGCGTTCGGCACCTCGACGCCGATCGTGCCCCGGCCGGGCAGGGGCGCCACGATGCGCACCTTCTCCACCTTCATGGCCAGCGCCAGGTCGTTCTGGAGCGAGGCCAGCTGGCTCGACTTGGTCCCTGGCGCCAGCTCGATCTCGAACTGCGTGATGGAAGGCCCCCGGACCGCGCCGACCACCCGGGCCCGGATCTTGAAGTGCGCCAGAGTGTCCTCCAGGACCCGGCTCCGCACCTCGTTGACCGCGTCCTCCTCCGCCGACGGCGGTTCGGGCTCGTCGAGGATGTCCGGCGAGGGCGGCGCGTACCCGCTCTCGCCGGCTTCCGGCGCCGGCGTCCGTTTCGCGGGGCGCGCCTTCCGGCGGGCCTTCCCGCGGTTCACCTCCGCCGCCTCCTCCTCGTCCTCCGCCGAAGCCTCCTCCTCCGCGTCTTCCTGCCCCCCGGCGTCTTCCTCCGCCTTCTCCTCCTGCCTCTCCTCGGAGGAAGCCGCGGCTTCCTTCCTGCCCTCCTCGGCTTCCCACGCCGCTTCCTCCTCTTCCGCCTCCGCCTTAGGGGGAAGCCCGGCGGGCCGCGTCTCCGGCGGATCGGCGAGCAGCGTGCGGACCTCGTCCTCCTGCGGCAGGCCGGCGCCCGCAGGCCAGGACGCCAGGGCCTGTTCGCCGGCCTCCTCGTCCATCAGGACCAGGCGTCTCTCCCGGCGCAGGCGGTGTTCCCGCAGGCGGCGCGCGCGGTCCATCTGCTCCCCCAGCCGCCGCTCGCTTCGATGGCGCCTGTAGAGGACGGCCTTATGCTTGAGCTTCTGCACCCAGGTGTCGCCGGACCGGATGCGTCCGATCGCGTCGAGGGCGCTCTGCAGGAACAAGAAGTCGGTGGCCAGGAAGAACGAGACGAGGGCCACGTACAGCACGGCGAGGTAGGTGCCCGTTTCGCCGAGGTAGGGCAGAAACACGGTCCGGGTCAGGAAGAGACCCAGGACCCCTCCGTGGGGGAGCGAGGAGGAGACGCCGTCCATGACGAGGGCTTCGGCGATGGACAGGGCCCCCAGAAAGAGGAGGCCCCCGGTGATCTTGTAAGGAAGATCGGGCCAGCGCTTTCCCAGCGGCACGGACACCCCCCAACCCCCGATCAGGAAGGCGAGGGACCACGTGGCCAGCGTTCCCACGGCGTAGAGGAGGCCGAAGGCCAGCGAGGCGCCGATACGGCCTCCCGCGTTCCAGGTCTCGGCATGCACGGGCGCGCTCAGAAAGGCGATGTCGCCCGTATGGAAGGTGAACAGGCTGATGATGAGGAATAGGGCGAAGAGGACCAAGCCGATCCCCAGGACGTCCTTCAGGATGTCTCTGCTTGTCATCGAGACCTCGATCAGGCCGAAGAGAGACGGAATCCGGGCGGGGAAGCATTGACGTCCCCCTGGGTGTATCGGCGGAATCGGGACGGGACTTGAGGGGAAAGGGGGAGCGTATGGGTGTATTCGTGAATCCCACAACGCGACCGTCGGCATTCGCGTCGTCTTCTCGACCCTGATCGGAAAAGCAAGGCGCGCCTTTCCCTCCCGTTTGGGTTGCAGGATTCATCGTCAGCGATTGACGATTCCGCCCCCCTGCGCCCCCGCGCGCGCCTCGCAGAAGGCCACGATCTCGGAAGCGATGTCGCGCTTGGTCCGGTTCTCGAGCGTCCTCGGCGGGGCCCCGGGGACGAGGAAGTGGGCCGTGGAACGTTCCGCGCCGAAGGAAGCCGGGGGGTTGGCCACGATGAGGTCGAGGTTCTTGGACGCGAGCTTGGAGGCGGCGTTTTCCAGCAGGTCCTCGGATTCCACGGCGAAGCCCACGTGGATCCGGCTTCCCTTCGCCGAAGCGGCCCCGGCGAGGATGTCGGGATTCCTCACGAGCGCGAGCGTCCAGGTTTCCGCCGTCCCCTTCTTCCGCTTGCCCGCGATGCGCTCGGCGGGCCGGAAGTCGGCGACCGCCGCGGCCATGACCAGCACGTCCGCCTCGCCGAGGCGCGCGGCGACGGCGCGTTGCATCTGGAGCGCCGTCTCGACCTCAATGCGTTCCGCGCCGGCGGGGGGGAGCAGGGTCACCGGCCCGGAGACGAGGACGACGCGGTGGCCGGCGCGGGCGCCCTCGGCCGCGACGGCGTAGCCCATGCGGCCGGTGGAGCGGTTGGAGAGGAAGCGGACGTCGTCCAGCGGCTCGCGGGTGGGCCCGGCGGTGACGAGGAAGCGAAGCGGCATGCGGTTCCTTCCTGGGGATGGGATTCCAGTCGGGATCGATCCGGTTTCAGATACCATCGCTCGCCGGAAAGCGCAAGGGGGGAGCCATTCGGAGGCATTCGCGGTGTCCCAAAGTCGTGGGCCTCCCCGTTCCTCTGGCTAGATCGCCAATCGAGAATCTACTCAAGGCGACCCCGGGGATGGATCGCGGCGGGCGAGCCCGAGGAGCTCGAGGACGCGGGCGACGATGGCTTCCGGCTCGGCCATGCGCCCCACGCCTTCCTCCTCGCAGGCGAGATGTCCGGTTTCGGGGCCGAGGAACTCGACGCCGAAGTCTTTCAGCGCCTGTGCGTTTCGCTGCACGGCGGGGTGTTCCCACAGGCGGCTGTTCATGGCGGGGGCGACGAGCACCGGCCCCCGGAAGGAGAGCGCGGCGGTGGACAGGGCGTCGTCGGCGATGCCGGACGCGAGCTTGCCCAGGAAGTTGGCCGTGGCGGGGGCGACGAGCAGGAGATCCCCCTCGGCGGCGAGGTCGATGTGCGGCATGCCGGAGCCGGGCGCTTCGAGGTGGAACAATGCCCGCACGACAGGGTGTCCGGTCAGGGCCTGGAAGGTGGGGGGGCCGACGAGGGCGGAGGCGTGTTCCGTCATCACGACGTGGACGTCCACGCCGGCCTGCGTCAGGGTCGAGGCGAGGCCGGCGGCCTTGTAGGCGGCGATGCCTCCCGTCACGCCGAGGATCACGGTCTTTCCTTTGCTCGGTGTTCCCATCGGATCTTCCGGACAGCCTTGGCAGGGCGTCATGGCGAAAAGGCTTGGGTTTCGCCATCTACTCCACGTTCTGGACCTGTTCCTTGATCTTGTCGATCTCGGCCTTCGCCTCCACGGCCATCCGGGCGATCTCGTAGTCGTTGGCCTTGGCGTTCATCGTGCTCAGTTCGCGGTGGATTTCCTGGGCGATGAAATCGAGCCGGCGCCCGACGTCCCCCCCGCCCGCGACCGTTTCGAGGAAGGCGTCGATGTGGCTTTGGGCCCGGACGCATTCCTCGTGGATGTCGGATCGTTCGGCGAAGACGGCGACCTCGGTCCGGAAGGCTTCCGGCGAGGAGCCTTGCCCGGCCAGGAGTTCCTTCAGGCGGGCCTCGAGTTTCTCCCGGTAGATCCGAACCACTTCGGGGGCCCGGACCCGGATCTTCTCCACCAGCGCGGCGGCGGTTTTCGCGCGCGCCTCGACGTCCCGGGCCAGGGTCTTTCCTTCGACGCGACGGGAGGCTTCATGGGCCTCGAGAGCCTTGTCGAGATGCTCGAGAACCATCTCGAGATCCTGTTTCGAGGCCTCGCGGTCGATCTCCACGAGTTCCGCGGCCCCGGGCAAGGAGGCCAGGAGGGCCGGATCGAAGCGCGGTTCCAGCGACATCCGTCCGGCGAGGTCCGTGAGGGCGTTGGCGTAGGCTTCCAGGACGCCGTCATGGATGCGCACGTGCGGTTCGTCCCGGTCGGACTGGAAGTGGAGGGTGACGGTCACCGATCCCCGGCGGATGCTGTCCCGGACCCGGGAGCGGATGCGGTCCTCGAAGGGGAGGAAGGAAGGGGGGAGGCGGGTGTAGAGCTTGAGCGTCTTGCTGTTGACGGAGCGGACGTCCACGGAGATTTCCTCGCCGTTGCCCCCCGTGCCGGAGGACCTGCCGAACCCCGTCATGGATCGAAGAGGGGTCATTCGGACGACTCTTCCGACTGGGTCTCGCTTCCGCTCGAGATCTTCCCGCTCTTCATCCGCGGATACATGCTGAGAAAGATGGCGAGTCCGAAGAAGACGACGGTGGCGTAGATGGCGATCTTGTCGAGGGCCTGCTGGGTCTTGACGCCGAAGGGGGATTCCCCGCCGACGCCGAAGGCCGAGCCGAGCGAGGAGCCCTCCGAGCGGCGTAGAAGCACCACCATGATCAGGAAGAGGCAGGCGATCACGTAGAGGATGGTCGCGATGATCTGCAGTGCGTCCATGACCGAGTCCTTGATCAAACAGGGATACAAGATTTCAGAGTGGAGATGTCTCCAGGGTTCTCGTTTCGGTCGTACGACTGAAACCTGAAATCTGCAATCTCAAATCCCCAACGCCTATCGTCGCCTTGATGGCCTGCTAGCCCAGGCCGTTTTGGATGATGTCGAGGAAGCTGTCCGCCCTCAGGCTCGCGCCGCCCACGAGTCCCCCGTCCACGTCCGTCTGGGCCATCAGTTCCTTCACGTTTCCGGGTTTCACGCTCCCGCCGTAGAGGATCCGCGTGTCGTCGGCCTCCGTCCCGAAACGCTCCGAGAGCCAGGCGCGGATCCGGCCGTGGACCTGCTGGGCCTGCTCCGGCGAGGCCGTCTTGCCCGTTCCGATGGCCCACACGGGCTCGTAGGCCACCGTCAGCGTTTCCGGCGAGGACAGGCCCTCGAGTCCGCCCTCGAGCTGGCGCAGGATCACCGCTTCCGTCTCGCCTCCTTCCCGCTGCTCCAGCGTTTCCCCGATGCACATCACGGGCTTCAGGCCCTTCGCGAGGGCTTTCTTCACCTTGTGGTTCACCCCTGCATCCGTCTCCTGGAAGTAGAGGCGACGCTCGGAGTGTCCGATCAACACGAGGGTGCAGCCCGCGTCGAGGATCATGGAGGCGGAGACGGCGCCCGTGAAGGCGCCGGCGTCCTGCTCGTGCATCTCCTGGGCACCCACCTCGACGCCGGATCCGGCCAGGGTTTCCGCCAGGGGCATCAGGTAGGGATAGGGGGGGAAGACGGCCAGGTCGGCCTTCGAGGGGGCGTCGCCGAGGCCTTTCTTCAGGGCGCCGGCGAAATCCGTCGCGGCCTTGCGGTCGTGGTTCATCTTCCAGTTGCCGGCCAGGAAGGGCTTTCGCATGGATCCCCTTTCTGCACGAAGCGGTCTTTCAACCATCGGAGTTCCGAAACCTACAGTATACCCGTTTTTCCCGGATTCGCCAGGAAAAAGCCTACGGCATCGCCGTGGTCCCGGGCCGAAAGCCTGCGTGGCCCGGGACACACGCCTCCCACAAGTGGCAAACCCGGAAAAACCATGATCCGTGACCGCCTTGGAGGGCGAGGGTCTCCGAAGGACCCGCCCTAGCCCTTGCAGGGGCAGGACAGGCGGCGGCGGGCCCCCGAGCCCATACCATGGCTCGCCAGGAGTGGTTCGATGGTTTCCGGGAGAGCCGAAGGCTCATGGCCGACTCCAATCCACAATCTACAATCCCTTCATTCGCAATCCATCATCCTTACGCGTCCCCGCTCCTCCGTCTGAAATCTGACGGCTGAAAACTGAAATCTGAAATCCCCGCCGGGGGCCTCATGCGCGTACAAAGCGGCTGGTGCGCAGATCGCGTTCGAGGAGGAAGCGGAAGTAGGCGTCGAGGAAGGCGCGCATCCGGCGGGCGACGGCGGGGGAGAAGGAGACGCGGTCGAGCCGGGGGACGCGCTCGTCGGCGAAGCGCTTGATCAGCTGGAGGATGCCGGCGCCCACTTCGAGGCACGCGGAAGCCTTGTCCCCGGCGCAGCGCAGGTGGAAGGCGCCGCCGGAGGGGGGATGGAAGAGGACGTCTTCCCCCTTGTCCAGGGGCTTCTCGCAGGCGAGGCAGGTTTCCACGCGGGGGAAGCTGCCCATGGCCTTGAGCAGCCCCGCCTCGAAGACGGTGAGGGCGACGTGCGGCTGGGCGCGGTCGTCGAGCCGCTGGAGGGCCGAGACGGCGAGATCGAACACCTCCTTCTGGGGAAGTTCCTCGGGGACGCCGGCGAGGAGGATTTCGGCGACGCGATGGGCGGCGTAGAAGCGATCGAGATCGGTGCGGAGGCCCCGCCAGAACGCGACGGTCTTCGCCTGGGAGAGGATGTGGAGTGCGGGAGGGCGTTTCCGGTAGAAGACCACGTCGGCGAGGGTGAGGGGCTCCAGGGCTCCCTGCATGGGGGAGCGGGCCCGCTTGGCGCCCTTGGCCAGCGCCCGAAGCAGGCCGAACGCCGGGGTGATCAGGCTGACGATGAAGCTCGTTTCGCTGAAGTCGTGTCGCCGCAAGAGGACGGCCCGGGATTTCTCGACCTCGCTCACGCCTCGCCGTCCTTGATGACCTGGACCTGGAGGACCTTCCGGTCGTTGGCGTCCATGACCGTGAATTCCACGGAATCCATGTGGATCAATTCCCCGCTCTTGGGCACGCGGCCGAAGGCGGAACAGAGGAGCCCGCCCACCGTGTCGTACCCGTCGCCCTCGGGGATGGAGAGGGAGAATTTCTCGTTGAGGTCGTCGATCCGGAGCTTCCCGTCGACCAGGGCCGTTTTTTCGTCCAGTTTCCGGAAGGGTTCCCGGGCATCCACATCGTACTCGTCCGCGATCTCTCCCACGATCTCCTCGAGGATGTCCTCGATGGTGATCAGGCCCGCGGTCCCCCCGAACTCGTCGAGCACCACGGCCATGTGAACCTTCCGGGCGCGCATCTCGCTGAAGAGTTCGGCCACCTTCTTCGTCTCGGGGGAGAAGAGGGGTTCCCGGACGATTCCCTCCAGGGGGGGCGGGGGTTCGGTTTCATTCGCCTTCTCCCTGTGGAAGAGGATGTCCCGCACGTGCAACACGCCCACGATGTTGTCCCGCGTATCCTTGTACACGGGGAAGCGCGAGAAGCCGTGGTCGTAGGCGGCCCGCGCGGCTTCGGTCAGCGTGGTCTCGATGGGCAGGGAGACCATGTCCGCCCGGGGGGTCATGACGTCGGAGATCTGCCGCTCCTTGAAACGGATGATCCCCTCGATCATGTCCTGCTCTTCCTCCTTGAACACGCCTTCCCGGCGCCCTTCCACGGCCGCGGAGAGGATGTCGTCGGCGATGGACTCGGCCTGGGTCTCGCTCCGGGGGTAGCCAAGCGTACGGGCCAGCACTTCCCCCACGCCGCGGCTGGTCCACAGCGCCGGCTGGAGGGCGAAGCGGATCCCGTTCAGCGCGGGAAGGACCCTCACGAGGTAGGGCTCGGCGAGACGTCGTCCGACCAAAAACGCCGGGACGTCGGCCACCAGGACGATCGCGGCGAGGGCGGCCAGGGCCGCGATGTAGCTGTAGCCAACCCCCGGAAGGCCGAGAGACAGATAGACCACCGTGAGGACGAAAAACACGTTCATGGCGACTTTGAGACTCGAAGCCGCCAGCGCGATGTCGTCCTCCCGTTTCAGGTAGGCGTCGAACTTCTCGGATACTTTCCGCGCCTTGGCGAGCCCTTCCAGCTTCGTCCAGGAAAAATCGGAAAGGGCTCCTTCGGTCAAGGACAGGAGCGCCGAGGCCAGGAAGGAAAGCCCTCCCAGAACAAGGCCGAGAGGATCGTCCAAGATCCTCGACTCCAAAAAAACAAGGAATCGCCGGGCCCTTCCCGGCGGGCCCCGTCGGTCATGCACCGCCGGGCGCACATCGCATCCCGCCATTGTAGAATGGCCGCGGCGGACCGCCAACACGTTTTCCGGGACGACCCTTCCGCCGGCCCCCCGTTTCCTGGTATTCTACCATGTTTTCTGCCGTCCGGCGGTTGCGCCGGGCCGCGTCTGGAGACCCTCAGCGTGTTTCGACCCCTTTCGCGACGGTTCCGCCTCCTTTTCCGCGCCGGGCTCTCGGCCTGCTGTTGCCTCCTTCTTGCGGCCTGCGAGAGCACGGACGTCGAGGATGCCTCCGCCACGAACCTGTCCGAGGCCGAGAAGACCGAGGCCGCGCAGCTCGTCCTCAAGTGCGAAGAAGCCTATGCGGCCCTCGCGGGCGAGATGGAAGCGCTGCAGGCGAAACGCGCCGGGGAGGACGGCGAGGACGCCCCCCTTCCGGCGCACCTTCGAGAAGCCCTGCAGGAAACCGTGGACCGGCACGAGGAGGTCGTGGATCGTTTTCCCGGCGCCCCGGGCGCCGACGCCGTCCTCTACCGGCTCGGCCTCATGCACACCGCCCTCGAAGACTGGGGCGACGCCCACGAGGCCTTCCAAAAGCTCCTCGAGTGGTATCCCGGATCCGGGATGTTCCACCACGCGCTCGAGCGGGAAATGGATCTGGCCCGCCGGCTGCTCGACACCGAGCCGTCCTCCTTCCTGGGCATCGAGATCGGAAGCCAGACCTCCCTGGGCGTCGAGATCCTGGAGACCTTCCTCGAGGTCGCTCCCTTCGCGCCCGACGCGCCCGAGGCCCTCTACCGGCTGGGCCGGCATAGGTTCGAGGACGGTTCGTACGACGAGGCCGTCGTGCTGTTCGAGACGCTGGTCCGCCGCTTCCCGGGATCGTCCTACCGGATCAAGGCCGAGTACGAGGCCGCCCGGGCGCACTTCAAGAAGTTCACGGGCCTGGACTACGACATCACCCCCCTGGAGGAGGCGCTCGACCGGTTCCGGGCCTTCATCGAGATCCACGCCGAGGACGACAGCGAGATCGCCCGGGACCTCGTCGGGCGGGACCGGGGAAAGGACGCGCCGGCCGGGGAGCGGTACACCGCCGCCCGCGGCTGGGTCCACCTGATCGAGAACCTCCTGGCCGAGAAGAACTATGAACTGGGGGAATGGTACCGCGGCCGGGGAGAGGAGCCGGCGGCCCGATCCTATTTCCGGTTCACGATCCTGGAATACCCCCGCACCCCCTGGGCGAAGAAAGCGGAAGAAAAGCTCGAAGCCATGGAACCCGCAGGGCATTGAGCGGGCCCGGGGAGCTCGTGGATTCGTGTCTTGGTGGATGTGGGAATGCGGAACCTTCTCGTCCCGGCCTCGATCCTGCTCCTTCTCGCCGGCGGTTGCGGCTACACCTTCGACCGTCTCGCGCCGGCGGGCGTGAGGCGCATCCGGGTCCCCCTCTTCGAGAACGACACGACGCGGCGGGAGATGGGATTCGCCCTCACCGAGGCCGTCGTCCGCGAGCTGCGGCGGGCCGGATACCGGATCGCCGACGCCGGCGGAGGCGATGCCGTCCTCGAGGGGCGGATCACGGACGTGTCCGAGACCGTCCTTTCCGAGGATCCATCCGGCGCCCAGGCCCAGGGGCGCCTCGCCGTGACGGTGGCGTACAGGCTGGTGGATGCGCGGGGGCGGGCGCTGGCTTCCGGCCGCGTTTCGGAGGGGGGCGAGGTGGTCTACGCCCGGGGCGAGAGCCGGCCGGCGGGGCTTCAGCGGGCGATCGACGAGCTGGCGCGCGCGGTCGCGCGGGGGCTGGAGGCGCCGCCCGAGTGACGGGCCGCGAATCCAGACCGAAGTGCAGACAACTTTGCAGCACGCCACTTCCCGCCGCCGCCTGTTTTGTGCATGCAAGGGCTATGCCGGACTTCGCGTTTCGGGCTTGAAGGCGAAGACGGGCAGCTCGTATAATCCAGGGTTCCGGCAGACCCCTTGTTTCGCGGGACGGGTCTTCCGGCCTTTCAAGAGACGTTCATGCCCGAAGAGAACAAAGAGAAGCCCGGCCCGACGCCGCCCAAAAAGGCGCGGGGCTACCTGATTCCCTTCATCGTCCTGGTCCTGATCGTGGGGGTGGTGCTCCTGGGGCAGGCGACCAAGGGCACCCAGGAGAGCGCGGACATCAAGTACGGGGAGCTCTGGAAGCTGGCGGAGGGGGAACACCCGAAATACGAGCTGAAAAAGGCGGTGCTGAACGAGAGCGGCAGTTCCTCGGACGTCGATCTCACGCTCGCAAGGCGAGAGGACGCCTCCGAGCTCACTGCGACGGTCAAGGTGGGCGAGAACCACGAGGATCTGGACCGCGCCTTCGTGGAGGCGCTGGGGGAGAACTTCGACAAGAACGAACCGTCGCCCTTCCTTCCCTTCCTGCTCTCGCTGGCGCCGTGGATCATCCTCATCGTGCTCTTCTGGTTCTTCATCATCCGTCAGATGCGCGCACCGGGCGGCGGCAACGTCCTCTCCTTCGGCAAGAGCCGGGCCCGCATGAGCTTCCGGGACAAGTCGCGCGTGACGTTCAAGGACGTGGCGGGGATCGAGGAGGCGAAGGATGAGGTCGGGGAAGTCATCGAATTTTTGAAGAACCCGGGCCGCTTCAAGCGGATCGGGGGCCGCATCCCGCGAGGCATCCTCCTGGTGGGGCCGCCCGGTTGCGGGAAGACGCTGCTGGCCAAGGCGATCGCCGGCGAAGCAGACCGCCCCTTCTTCTCCATTTCCGGGTCCGATTTCGTGGAGATGTTCGTGGGGGTGGGGGCGTCGCGGGTGAGGGACCTGTTCAAGCAGGCGCGCGAGAACTCGCCCTGCATCCTGTTCCTGGACGAGATCGACGCGGTGGGGCGCCGCCGCGGGTCGGGTCTCGGCGGGGGACACGACGAACGGGAGCAGACCCTCAACGCCATCCTGGTGGAGATGGACGGGTTCGACACGGACGAGGGGATCATCACGATCGCGGCCACGAACCGGCCCGACGTCCTCGACCCCGCCCTCCTGCGCCCCGGCCGCTTCGACCGGGAGATCGCGATCGATTTACCCGACGTGAAGGGCCGGGAGGAGATCCTCGAGGTGCACGGCCGCAAGGTGCGGATGGCACGGGACGTGGACTTCAGCATCGTGGCCCGCGGTACGCCCTTCTTTTCCGGCGCGGACCTCGAATCGCTGATCAACGAGGCGGCGCTGGCGGCCGTCATGAAGGACCGCAAGGCCGTCACCATGGAGGATCTGGAGGAGGCGCGGGACAAGGTGATGTGGGGGCGGCAGAAACGGTCCCGCGTCGTCGACGAGGAGGACAAGAGGATCACGGCCTTCCACGAGGCGGGTCACGCCCTGGTCTCCCTCGTCCTCCCGGGCGCCGAACCGCTCCACAAGGTGACGGTGATCCCGCGGGGCATGGCCATGGGCGCCACCATGAGCCTCCCCGAGAAGGACCAGTACCACACGCGGCGCAGCAAGGTCGTCAACCAGATCATCATCGCGTTCGGCGGCCGGGCCGCGGAGAAGGCGTTCTTCGAGGACATCACGGCGGGCGCGGCGTCCGACATCAAGCAGGCCTCCCAGCTCGCGCGCCTGATGGTGACCCAGTGGGGCATGAGCGAAGCCCTCGGCCCCGTGAGCTACTCCGATTCCGAGGAACATCTCTTTCTGGGCCGCGAGGTCGTCAAGCAGACGAACCGCTCGGAAGCCACGGCGGAACTCATCGACCGCGAGGTCAAGCGGATCCTCGAGGAGTGCTTCGGGGAAGCGGAATCCATCATCCAGAAGAACAAGAAAGCCCTCGAGCGCGTCGCCAACGCCCTCGTCAAGTTCGAGGTCCTCTCCGGCGAGGAAGTGCGGGCCATCGTGGACGGCAAGGACATCGACGCCCTCAAGGCCGAAGCCGCCGCCCGCGCCGAACAGGCCGCGCAGGAGGCCGAAGAACCCCGCGCCTCCGAAGCCCCCGAGATGTCCGAGAACGAGCGGCGCACCCTGGAAGAGCACGGAGGCGCGGAACCCTCGCCCGTCTGAGCGAGCCATCCGTTGCGTGAATTCCCATTTCCGACCCGCCACAAGATCCCCGCGTCCTTCTTGGCTTTCCACGCCCTTTTTGATAGCTTCCCCGTCCGACTGGCCCCGGCTGGACGCGAGAGGCAATCGATGGCCGACGTCTTCGAGCGGGAAATCCGCCTGAATCCCCTGTTCCTCCGGTGGGTGGACGCCGGAACCGGCTCCCCGCCCCCCTTCGCCCGCCTCCGTCTCGAGAACCTCGACGATGCCGAGACGACGACGCTGCAGGCGCATGCGTCCGACGCCGGACTCCGGCTCGCCTCCGGCCGCGCCGCGGACGGGACCCCGGTCTCCCTGATCGAGGGGGCCGGAGAAGCCTTCGAGCGGTTCCTCGAGACCGCCGGCGGGAGCGGGGACGAGGCGGCGAGAGCGGCCGAGGTCGCCGGGTTGGCCTTCGCCCGCCAGCGGGCGTTCCGGTCGGAATCGACGGTCCTGGCCGAGGGCGTGGTGGCGGACCCGAACGCGCCGGGGATCTGGGGGGTGTTGAACGTGACCCCGGATTCGTTCTCGGACGGGGGCCGGTTCCACGCCCTCGAGAAGGCAAAAGCGCAGGCGGAAAGGATGGCGGAGGAGGGCGCGGACGTCATCGACGTGGGGGGCGAATCCACGCGGCCGGGGGCGGAGGCGGTGTCGGCGGAGGAGGAGCTTCGGCGGGTGATCCCGCCGATTCTCTGGATCCGCGAGCGCCTCGGGCTTCCGGTGTCCGTCGACACGTCGAAGGCGTCGGTGGCGCGGGAAGCGCTCCAGGCGGGGGCGTCGGTCGTGAACGACGTGACGGCCCTTTCCGGGGACCCGGAGATGGCGGGGACGATCGTGGCGGGGGGCGCGGGAGCCGTGCTCATGCACATGAAGGGAACGCCGCGGACGATGCAGAAGGCCCCCCGCTACGGGGACCTGTTCGGGGAGATCGCGCGGCACCTGCGCCGGTCGCTGGCGCGCCTGGCGTCGGCGGGCGGGGCGGCGGCGCTGGTGGACCCGGGGATCGGGTTCGGCAAGACGGTGGATCACAACCTCCAACTGGTGCGGGATCTCTGGCGGCTGGGCGCGCTGGGCCGGCCGGCGCTTCTGGGCCCTTCCAGGAAGTCCTTCATCGGGGGCGTTCTGGATCTTCCGGTGGACGAGCGGCTGGAGGGGACGGCGGCGGCGGTGGCAACGGGCGTGCTGGGGGGGGCCGCGGTGGTGCGCGTGCACGACGTGAAGGAGATGAAGCGGGTGGCGGAGATGGCCGCGGCGCTGGCGCGCGCGGGGGAGGGGGATCAGGCGTGAACTACGTCAAGCCCGCCATCGAGATCTTCCTCATCTTCCTGGTGATCTACACGGTGCTTCGTTTCCTGCAGGGGACGCGGGGGGCGGGGATCCTCAAGGGACTGGCCCTCATCTTCGGGGTCGCGGCGGTCATCGTCCTGGTGATCACGCAGACGCTGGCGCTGAGACGGATCGATTTTCTTCTCAAGGAATTCTTCACCGTCTCGGTCTTTCTCCTGCTCATCATCTTCCAGCCGGAGATCCGCCGGGCCCTGATGCGGCTCGGCCAGAACCCCTTCGTCGGGGTGTTCCTGAAGCGCGAGACCGTCCTGATCGAGGAGATCGTGACCGCCGCCAGCCGGCTTTCGAAGGACAAGATCGGCGCGCTCATGGCCGTGGAACGGGAGATCGGCCTGGGCAGCTTCGTCGAGGGGGGCGTCTACATCGACGCGGAGGTGAACGCGGACCTCATCGACGCGGTGTTCTGGCCGGGCAGCGCCTTGCACGACGGGGCCGTCATCATCCAGAACGGCCGGATCGCCGCGGCGGGATGCCTCTTCCCCCTCACGGACAACCCCGAGGTGAGCAAGCGGCTGGGCACGCGGCACCGCGCCGCCATCGGGCTCACCGAGGAGACCGACGCCGTCACCGTGGTCGTCTCCGAGGAGACGGGAAAGATCTCGCTGGGGGTGCGGGGGCACCTGGAACAGGACCTCGACCGGGAATCCCTCCGCAAGATCCTGAGGGAACTCCTGACGGAGAACGTGCAGAGGCTGAAAAACCAGCGGGAGGCGTGAACCATGCTGGACTTCATCGGCGGCATCTTCTGGCGGAACATGCCCGTCAAGCTGATCGCCCTCGCCCTGGCCTTCCTGGTCTGGTACTACATCGGCCAGGAGATCACCGACCGCGTGGAACTCACCCTCGAGTTCAGCGTCCTCTTGCCCTCGGACAAGGAATGGGAAATCTACGGGCGCGAGACGTGGGACGTCCACGTCACCCTCCGCGGACCCCACTCGGACATCCAGCGCATCCGCGCCCTCGCCATGACCCTGACCGGAACCCAAAAACTCAACCTGGAAGCCCTCCGCTCCGATCGGGACGAGGTCGTCCATCACGTCCCCGTCACCGCGGAGAACTTCCACCTGCCCTTCTCCGATATCCGGTTCATCAGCATCGATCCGGACATCGTCGACGTGAGGCTGCTCCGCATGGACCGCAAGACCGTCCGGGTCCTCCCCGTCGTCGAGGGCGATGCCGCGAAGGGATTCGCCCGGTCCGGGGATGGACGCGCCTCCCCCCCCTGGGTCCAGGTCCGGGGCCCGCGGCTCGTTTTGAAGGACCTCGAAGAGATCCGCACGTACCCCGTTTTGGTCGGGGGACGTGCGGAGACCTTCGAGGAACCGGCCCGGATCCAGACGCGCGTGGACGGGTTCGATCTGGAATGCAAGGAAGACGTGACCGTCCAGGTCCGGATCCGCGAGAAACCCGCGGAAATCATTCTCCACCGGATCCCCGTCTTCACGGCCTTTCCGCCCAACTTCCCCCAGGAGACCTACCGCGTCAAGCACGTCAAGGACCATCTGGACGTCCGCGTGCGGGGGCCCCAGTCCCTTCTGGACCGTCTGGACCGCGAGAAGGCCTCCATTTTCGCCAAGGTGAAGAACGAGGAGTGGTCCACGTTCGGCGCCTCCGGAAACCAGAACGCGACCCTTTCCATCGACTGGGGCGGGGCGATCGCCGAGGCGGAAGAGGCCCAGCTCGACGTCGATTTCGGCGAGCCCCGCAACCGGGAACTCCTGTCCACCATCACGCGGATCGACTAGCCGATCCGCTCGAGATCGACGATCCGCGGGAAGGAAGAACATGACGGAGAGACTGTTCGGGACCGACGGCATCCGCGGCGTGGCCGGCGTCGGGCCCCTCGCCCCGAGCGCCGTCCTCCGCGTGGGACGCGCCCTCGGGCGCGTGCTTGGCGGCCCCGGCGCGCGCTGCGCCGTCTGCCGGGACACCCGGCGGTCGGGCCCGATGGTGGCCCGCGCCCTCGAAGCCGGCCTTCTGGCCGAAGGCGTCGACGTCCTCGACGCCGGCGTCCGCCCCACGCCCGCCCTGCCCTATCTCGCCGAGGCGTGGTCCTGCGGCTTCGGCGTCGTCATCTCCGCCTCCCACAATCCCATGGAATACAACGGCATCAAGGTCTTCGGAGGTGGAGGCGCGAAGATCTCCGACGAGACGGAACGCGCCCTCGAGGAAGAGATGACGCGGGAAACGGAGCCCCGGCGCGGCCAGGACGTGGGAAACCTGATGTCCGCCCCCCGGGGGCCGGACCCCTACCGGGAAGCGCTGGTGTTCGCCGCGAAGAAACTGGCGGACGCGCCCCCGAGGAAGATCGTCCTCGACTGCGCGAACGGCGCCGCCTTCCTCGACGGACCCGCCGTCTTCCGCCGCCTCGGCTTCCGCGTGATTCCCCTGCACTGCGAACCCGACGGCGCCAACATCAACCGCGCCTGCGGAGCCCTCCATCCCGAAACCATGTGCCGCGCCGTGATAGACGGGCGCGCCGAGGCGGGCTTCGCCCTCGACGGGGACGCGGATCGCGTCCTCCTCGCCGATGAGAACGGGCAGCTGAAGGACGGCGACTTCGTTCTCGCCGCGCTGGCCCGGCGGATGAAGGCGTCCGGAACGCTTCCCGGCGACACCGTGGTGGGGACGATCATGTCCAACCTCGGGCTGGAAATCGCCCTGCGCCGCGAGGGCATCTCCCTCCACCGCACGGCCGTGGGCGATCGGAACGTCGTCGCGGCCATGGAGACGAACCGGTGGGCCCTGGGGGGAGAGCCGTCCGGACACATCGTCTTCCGGGGCGGGGGGGGATGCCTGCCGGGCGACGGACTCCTCACCGCCCTGAAAGTGCTCGAGCACGCGGTCGAGACCGGAACGCCCCTGTCCGCCCTGGCCGGGGAATGGAAGCGGCTCCCCCAGACGATCCTCAACGTGCCCGTCGCCGAAAAGACCCCTTTCGAAACCGTCGAGGGCCTCCCGGAACGGATCGAGAAGGCCGAGAAGGAACTCGGCGAGACGGGGCGGGTCGTCCTGAGGTATTCCGGGACCGAACCCGTCGCCCGGGTCATGGTGGAAGGCCCCGACGAAACGACCGTGGAACGGCTGGCCGGGGAGATCGCCGAAAGGCTGGCGCGGGCGCAGGAAGCCAAGAGAACGTAGCCGCTGTTGCAATGCGGAGAAGGCTCTGGCCTCATCAATCCGTCTTCCATGAATACCTGGGGGGAGGGGCCACAGATTACACGGATGGCAGGGAAGGGAAGGGGGCCACAGATTACACGGATGGCAGGGAAGGGAAGGGGGCCACAGATTACACGGATGGCAGGGAAGGGAAGGGGGCCACAGATTACACGGATGGCAGG
>Ga0180434_10002309_pt1 | contig 25817 bp, 29 predicted proteins | sample SS_ome_7_FD_132453 | JGI IMG/M metagenome (GOLD analysis project Ga0180434, IMG submission 132453) | Hypersaline lake sediment archaeal communities from the Salton Sea, California, USA - SS_1_D_2 metaG | ecosystem: Environmental > Aquatic > Non-marine Saline and Alkaline > Hypersaline >... | reverse complement strand
TTTTTTATTTAATTTTTTATTTAATTTTTTATTTAATTTTTTATGAAGAAATTTATTGACAAAGATAATTGTCAATGAAATATTTAGGACATATCTAAAATTAAAAAGGAGCAACAGTGGCACGTAAGAAAACAAGAAGAATATATTCATTGTCTCGCGAAGTGGTGGAATACCTAGATGCCAAAGCAAAGGTCTATGAGGCAAGCTTCGAGGTTGAGAAAGCCGTGAGAGCGAGAGCGGAATTTAAAACATTCATAAAGAATAAGGAAAAGAAAAATGAAAGTAACGATTGATCTAACCAAAAACTACGGAAGTCTCAATTACGGAGACGGCTACGCGGTTCTTTACTATGACGTCGAACGACAGAAAGTTGCGGTAAGAATTGGCATCTGGCGTGGTCAGGAGTTCGAATTTCCAACCATGAAGCTGAAACAGAAGCCAGTCGTCGAACCATGCCTTTTTCAGAATTCAATTCCTGCCCAAAACTATGTTCTCGGCTGGTACCGCATGAAGGACTGGGAAGAAGAAACTCCTATCGATCTCAATGACCACGCATGTTCTGAGTACTTTGTTGCTCCAATTTAAGGAGGCATGATGAACGATTATTTCAACTCGCAAGCCATCGGCTCCTTCCTGCTGGCCGACTGCGTTGTTTCTCTCGATCCTCTGGAAATCTGCACGGACCGGGCGACGATGGAGCGGAAACCAACGAAGTTCATGGAAATGGGGAAAATATTCGAGGACCTGGTGGAAGCGACTTATGGGAGGGGCTTGGACTGGTTCTGGGATAAATATTTCAAGAGCAATATTTCAAGCTTTCCAGCAGGAGTCATAGAGATATTGGACACCGAAAACATACGCCAAGCAATCGAGGATGTTCGAGCGGACCAAAAGCATTACACGAAAAGCGGAGCTTTGAGTAAAACCTACGAACGCAAGTTTCATGTACTCGATCAAATCGAAGCCCACGATTACCGCCGGCCAATTCCAAAGCCTTGGTGGGAAAAGCTCAAAATCATGCTGGAACGGTTCAAAAACCGTCCGTTCGAGCTGGCTGGAATCACAATGAGCATGCACGAGTGGATGAGCAAGCGAGTTGATGTCTCGTTTCAAGTAGAACATTTTTGGGAAACACGGGATTATGAGACTGAACGAGAAGCGCATTGCCGAGCAAAGTTCGACATGGTTTGGGTATGGGAAATAGATGGATGCAAGTTAGCGATTGTCTTCGATCTTAAGTGCACGGGAGACGAAATCGAAGGCCGTAAGAGTTTCGGCGCATTCGTCAGCAACTGGAAGAAAGGTTATGGCCTGCAATCGATCCACTATAAGGAAGGTTTCAATAATTGGTGCAAAGTTAATGGAATCGAACCGTTCGATGAACTCATATATTACGTGATTCAGGAAAGCGAAGAGCCGCGGATAAGCCATATCTGGGCTTTGCATCGTTATGAAATGTCATCGTTACAGGTGCCCTATCGTCAATCTTTACCCATAATCCAGAAATGGATCGATGATGGAAAGCCTATTCGTGGTTATGTACCGCAAAGGATTGTCAACAGATATGGGAGAGAATGGAGAGAGCTATGAAAAAAGTCAGAAGCGAAGATTCATTAACGAGGAAGCAAAGATAAAATGTGGATAATACCGAAATCACTTGCATCAGCCTATGCAGCGGATATGAAGGGCTTGGCATCGGGATCAAAAGAGTTATCCCAAATCTGCGAATCATCCTTTACTCTGAGATCGAATTTTACGTCTGCCAAGTATTGGTCGATCTTATGGAGACGGGACAAATCGACGCCGCTCCGATATGGACTAATCTTAAAACCTTGCAAGGAAAGGACTTTCATGGAAAGGTGGACTTCATCACTGCCGGATATCCCTGTCAGCCGTTCAGTCAAGTCGGGAAACGAAAAGGAAAGGAGGATGAACGGCATTTATGGCCGCATATCAAGCGAATCATCGAGGAAGTCGAACCAAAAGGGGTATTTTTCGAGAATGTGGAGGGACATGTCAGCCTCGGCGCATCCGAAGTCCTCGATGATTTGGAGACAATGGGTTTCAGGGTTGAGGCTGGATTATTCTCGGCGGCTGAGGTCGGCGCTCCTCATAAGAGAAAGCGGCTGTTCATACTTGGCATGGCCGACGCCGAAAGCTCAGAATTGCAACGGTCCGGGAATGCATGGAAAAGGCGGAATGGATTTGCAGACGACCGTTGGCCGGCAAGACCGGGCCAAGAGCAATTCGAGTGGGAAGAGCAGAGAATTATCTAATTGGCCTAGTCCCCGTGCATCTGATGATAAAAATCCTAATTGCGTTGTTTCCTCCTCGAGAATCAAACGGCCGGACATAATGAATTTGCCGGAGAAGGTCGGTTCCAAAAACTGGCCTACGCCGAGGGGTCAAAAGATCTCCTCACCCGACACATGCGGGAAAGTTCCCGATGAGTTGAAAGGAAAACGTCTTAACCCTGATTGGGTGGAACAGCTTATGGGACTCCCGGTTGGATGGACGCAACTTTCAGGAGCCAAGCCGGGAGAGAATCGAATTGACCGACTGAGACTTCTGGGAAACGGCGTCGTTCCGCAGACCGCGGAGAAAGCTTTTCGCGTACTTTTGAAGAAAATTAAAAAACCACAATATATTCAACAATCTTTAGAGGACTATTTATGATAAATAAAACAATGATATGGCCGATAGGCGGCATTTGCGACGGTTGCCCCTATTACATCGAAGGATCTCTCGAACGAGGCTACGCCAAGGAAAAAGGTCTCATTTGCGGGTTTCATTGCAGATTCGACGGATTCAAAGGCGAAGGAGATTGCGGCGCTAACACTCTGAACCCTGAAGTACAGGAAGAGCGGATCAAGAAAGCGAAGGAGGAGGAGGAAGATGAATAAAGAAAGAAAAGAGAATTTTTATCTCAAGCTGCATGAAATCGATATTCCGCTTTATCGCGGAAAATTGATCATCATTCTGACGAACGATATGGATGAGCTACAGGAAAAAATTCCTAATTTCTCAGCTCCGGAAATATATGGACATTCGATAATGACTAATTGGAATGGACATCAGGGGTTTTGCGTGATTTTAAATTTCGACAACCAATTCCAAAATATTACTCACGGAGCAATAGCTCACGAAGCTTTACATATCAGTTCGATGATTTGCCAAGGCAGAGGTATCAATGCCGACTTCTACAACGACGAGCCGCAGGCTTATTTATGCGGTTGGATCGTAGATGTAATTTATTCATTTCTCTCTAAAGAAAACAGACAGCCTAAATTAGATATCGATGATGAATAGACAAGTCAAACTAGAAGAAATAGCACTTCAAATTCAACGCTGGCTGGACGAACAGGAGGATGATTATAGGGATTTGAATATCAACCTGACGGACGGCAGTCTGATTATCTCGCCTCTGGTCTTCCCTTCCAGGGGGACTTTGCAGGAATGGGTCAAGGTTTTGAGAAACGAAAAATAACTCTTGACGATATTGTTTAAATATTTAAATATGTATACATAACATCAGTCAGGATGAACTATGACTCCAAAACAATTAAATGATCTAAATGAAGGCGATATTATCAGGCACAAGCTTCACGGAGAGTCCGTTGTTGTTACGGGCAATTACGGCATGCATGTAACCGCCGTAAGAACCTGCGACGTAACGAATGCCGAAGAGTGGGATTTAATATCGAAGCATCATTTTAAAAGAATTTATCCAGAAAACAAGGATGCCTAAAATTAACGCTACGATAGCAGTCGACCCGGAAGTATTGAAAAAGTTCGATGCGATAGTTGGTCCACGCAATCGCGGTCCTAAGATTCAGGAACTTATGAAAGAATTTATCGAGCGACACATGAAAATGAAGGTGAAACTCGTGAAATCGGAATATCTAAAATCAAAGAAAACGTAATGGATTAGTCAATTAGCCGCGTAAACTTGGAGCTTGGGTGAAATAAACCATTCCCTCCCCGGTCCCGGTTCGATTCCGAGCGCGGCTTAACCGTATCGATTCAGATATTTTAAAAGGAGAAAATTATGAACGAAATTCAAACGACTGCGGGAACCGCCCCGAGTCTCGCTTTCGCCGGAAATGTCGAGAGCAATCGAGCTATGGCCCTGGTGCAGGCTCAAACGATTATGGCTAAACAATTCCCAAGGAATCAGATTCAGGCTAGAAACGATATAATTGAAGCCTGCAAGCGGCGGCGATTGGCTGAAGCGGCTATATATAGCTATCCGCGCGGCGGAACGAAAGTGGAAGGGCCAAGCATCAGACTAGCTGAATCGATAGCTCAGAATTGGGGAAATATAGATTTCGGAGTGACCGAACTGGAAAGAAAGCCGGAGAGAAATGGCAAGCCGGGAGAAAGTTTAGTCATGGCGTTTTGTATCGATTTTCAAACGAATACCAGGCGACAAACGACTTTCTCAGTACCTCATATCAGATATTCTAGAGCAAAAGGCAATACGAAATTGACCGATCCTCGCGATATAGATGAGATGATCCTTAACAAAGCCGCCAGACGGCTCAGAGCCTGCATTTTGGCGATTATTCCGGGAGACGTCATTGAGGAAGCAGTTGAGCAATGCAACAAGACCCTCGCGGGCCGCAGCGACAAGCCTTTGATCGATCGAGTTAAGGATATGGTTAAGCTATTCGGCGAAGTGGGGGTCAGCCAGGAGAAGCTTGAAAAACGCCTCGGACACAAGGTGGATGCCTGCCTTGAAATCGACATCGTCAATCTAGGCAAAATCTACAAATCGCTAAAAGACGAGATGTCGAAGCCGGAGGATTGGTTTGACGACGCATCCAAAGCTCCGCCTCGCAGGCAGGAGGGAGAACCGAAAAAGGAGGACGTCAAGCTTCATCCAGACGTCATAAGGCTTAAGGAGTTGACCGAAGATCGATCCAAGCAACAATACATAGACGCGCTGATTAAAACCGGCGAATTCGATGGACACGAGATAAACTCGGCTATTCAGCATAACAGCGCTGAAAACGCGAAGCAGATCGCCGACCAGATTGAAGCCGCTATCCATCCTGAACTCGTCGAATCGATCGAGGAGCTGAAGGAAATATACGAAAGCGAGGAATGGGCGCGAATTTATGGGCCGCTGGCCGCGGCCGGGACGTTGACGGATAAAATGGTAAAGGATGCGCTGAAAGACGACAGCGGCGAGAAGGCGCGAATAATCCTTGATTTATTTAGGAGATAATAAGGAGAAACATGGATAATAATACTAAAGCTATTCAAATCGTCGAGTTCGACCAGAAAAAACTAGAAGCCGCTTACGCGGCAAAGGATGGTTTGAGTGAACTCATCGAAAAGATAAGAAACAAGGCGATCGAGGTCAGAGAAGAATTGCCTGATGATTTATCGATTTTGGCTAATCGTAAAAAATACAAAAGTCTGGGAGCATCTATCGGCACATTTAAGGCCGCTCTGGAAAAGACTGGCAAAGCTCTCGTGGATGCTAAAAAGAAGACGATTAGCGAAACTCAGAACGAAATAAACATGATAAACGCTTCCAAAAACAGCGCGTCTGAGGAGCTAAAGCAATTGCGTGAAGAAATGACGGCTCCTGCTCGCGATTGGGAAAACGCGGAACAGGAGAGAAAAGATAAAATAAAAGAAAAGTTGAATGTCATAGAAGGCTACAAGGAACGGCTATTGAATGGAAAAGTAGATTCGATGTCTTCCGGCACGATCGAAACCTTAATTTCGGAATTGAAAGCTATCGAGATAGATGATTTGCATGAATTTCGCGAAGAAGGTGAAAATAATCGAGCGATGCTGCTCCATATGCTATCTCAGGCATTGATAATCGCGAATCATAAAGAGGATGAAGCGAAACGAATACAACAGGAGAATCTTGAAAAAGAAAAGCGGGAGCGCGAGGAGCGCGAGGCGCGAATCAGAAAAGAAGCGGCGGAAAAGGCCGACAATAGACGGCGTCAAAAATTGTCCGACAGCGTTGAATCAATAAGGAAACACGGAGAATGTCTAGACGATAATCCATCATCAGAGTTTCTGAAGGTCGTTCTTTCGAATCTAGACGGTATCGTTTTGAGCGCCGCGAACTTCGATGAATACCTGTCTGAAGCTATCGAAGCTCATAGGGAAAGCACGCGATTAGTCAAATCGGCGATAGAAAAAGCCGTGCTAAGAGAGTCCGAAGAAAAGAAAAAAGCCGAAGAGGAAAGATTGCTCCGGGTAGAACGAGAAGTAAAAGCTCGACTTGAACGCGACCAAGAGCGGCAGGCCGAAGAAGAACGACTGCGCCAAGCGGACGCGGCGAATCGCGAGCGAGTTCACGATGAAATTCTTGAAGATATGAAAGAATTGAAATTCAACGATGAAATAGCCAAAAAGCTTCTTCTTCATATTAGGATGGATCAAATCAGAAATGTCGTTATCAGGTATTGAAAATGAGCGACTACATGTTCATAGGATTCCACAAACCGCTAAAAAAAATCAGAAGACGCTACCGAAATCCTCCCCCGAACAGGGAGCAGGTTGAATTAGCCGTGATTGAATATCTGAAAAGCGGCGGGAAAATAACGCGGCTCGATGACGCCCCCTGAGCCTGGTAGATTATCCCAAATAAGTATGGCCGAGGAATTTACGGCCGATGTATCTTCTAACATGAATCTGTGACTGTTCGGTAAATTTTAATTAGGGATGAATATGAAATATATAAACGTGAAGACGGGGATTATTTCCGAAGATAAAAAGATGGGTGCCGACTGGATGCCGATTTCAGAAGAGCGCGTCCAGTCCATATTGCAGTTGATGAAGGACGTATTTATTGAAGCCGCCAAAAAACAAGCTGCTGGCTATAAGGACGATTGGCGGCAAATGGACTTTGGAGAGCTGTATTATTCGTTGCGGGAGGAGATAACCGAGGTTGACGACGAATTGTGCGCTTTCGAAGATCCTAAATATGAACCCGGTGCGAAAAACCTAGATTACGCCAGAATGGAAGTAGCTCATGCCGCATTGGTCCTGGCGTTCATTCACGATAAACTGAATGCCATTGAGCTTGAGTCGATGCATGAAAACAGAGCCGAAAATAACGCATAGCGAATATTCAGAAGTTCAAATTCTTTGTTCGGCTTTGAGGAGAATGCAGCATGATAATAGCAGACCATAGACTGACTCAAATAAGAAACGTAGTATTCAGAGCTACCATTAGAGCGCTGACAAGAGAATTTCCAGAAGAAGATGGAAGGAAGGCCCTTGTTAGAGCTATGGTTATGGACCTATTAGAAATATATCTCAAGGAATTGGTTGATAGAGTCGTACCCAAGGTTTTAAGTCCTGATGAGTATTATCATGCTCCTATTGTTCTTGGCTGCGATCCGGCTCAAGGAGCCGACATCAGCACGATCATTACCGTTGATCCTTTGGATATAGAGGCTACCTAAAGAAGCTTCTTTCTGATTATTTTTTCGGCTATTTCCAGACCTTCATTGAAAGCCGTCTTTTTGAAATGTTCGTTATCGGTTTCAGATTTACGCATGACGTCCAGAAGCTCATTTTTGAGATTTCTGGCTTTTACCAGCATAACCCCGCCCGCGCCGAGTATCAGACTTATTCCCAAAATGATCTCCTCGGCGTATTCAAGCGTTTCGATTCCCCATGTGATTAGATTCATTTTTATTCTCTTTTTCCGGTTTTCATTTCCATGGCCAGCCGCTTGGCCTTTATTTTTTCGAGTCGAGAAACGTTATCAGATTCGAAACCTCGGAGTCATTCAATGCTCTGTTATAAACGGCTACCTGCTTCATAAACCCTATAAAATACATCCAGGCCAATTTAAACCCTACTCCTGCAAGCATAGTTTGCACTGCGGGAAAAGATTCCGTGGCTGTCCCCGGCAACGGACCGCTTTTAACTCCGTTTACCCAGATCGAATATTCATTGACTCCTGGAGAAATGTTCTCATGTCTGGCGACGACGCTATCTATTCTATCCAACTGAACTGATCCGAGGTCGAAAATATCTCCGGAATAATGAAATTTATATTTAGGATCCCCGCCATTATAATTTACTCCGAGACTACAGAATGATTCGAATCCGGAGTCGTGGATTCCGAATATAGTATTAGTATTAGCGCCTAGCGATGTTGGTCTTATCACTCCTCCTATAGTGACGCTTTTCCGACCAGATAAACTTTTATCGGTAGCGTAATTTTCAGACAGCCTTTTATCGCTATAGAACTGAAGAGTTTTTTGAACGGAATCGTATACCGGACCGTACGACGAAGAGCTTGTAGTATATTGTAGAGCCAACGGCGATTTTTCATTCATCGTCTGCGCTATTGTATCATCGGGAGGAGGATAAAACGTTATCGTGGAAATATCAGATATATCCAATCCGGTTATTAAACCGGATATAGTTCCGGGGACATATATTTCTTCTCCAACCGACTTTCTTATTTCTCCGAGCGCCAAGGCTCCCATGCTTAAACCAAGAGTCATTATACTATCACATGAATGCCGTCAGCCGTGGTTCCGGTGGCGAAGACTTTTTTTATCTGCAGGGGAATAGTCTCTTTATCGGAAACTTCCCAAGAATCGATGGTTCCACCTATCGTGGTGAACTTAAGACTTCCACCGCTATCCACTCTAAGACTTCTGGCGTTCTGACTCAAATCATTGTCATCGTCGGGAGTAATCTCAAAACTTTTGGTTCCCGGAACGATAGAGGTAAATTCATGACTCATATTCATCCTTTGGTTATCATCCAAGTTAAAAGTCCTGTTATCAGAACTAAAAGGAAGCCGCTTGAAAAAATCGCGGCGAAATTGTTTTTCGAATCGCTCGCTTTAGTCAAAGCTTTTATTTGAGCGGCATGTTCGGAACAGGAACTGTTTTCCATGAAACGCTTGAATTTTTCGAAATCCTCCTTAAGAGTTTTTATATCCGCGTCATGGCGTATCTGCCCCTCGTTGATCTTCGAGAGATTCTTAATCGTTGTTCCGATTTCCTTAAGAACATCCTTCATTTCCCTAAGAATCAAAGCTTGCGCTTGCTGCCCGTTTTTTAATTCCTTTAAATCTTCTTCTACTTTTTGGATTTGAAAATATTTTTTTTCATCCATTTTATTTTTTCGAAGGCGTTTGTCCCAAAAGGCTAAGAGGATCTCGATATCCTCTATCGTAATTTCTAACCGCTTTCACCGCTCTTTCCGCATATTTGGAAGCGGGAATACGTAGAAAGAAACTTGATAAATGCGCCATGGCCCATATGGCGTCATCGACTTTATCATCATCTTCCAAAGCCATATAGAATCCTCCTAAAACTTCAACTCCCAAATTAAGAGGAAGAAACAGAGGCGTATCTATCTTCGAGAAAAAAGATTTCCCTTGAATTTTATTCTTGACCCCGAAAGCTATTTCTCTCGCTCCTGGATATCCTCCCGCTCTAAACATCAACAAATCAAATATATAATCTCTCAATTCTGGAAATTCGTCCTTCAATGCGCCAAGCATAGTGGTCATTAATAAAGACGGGACGAGAGCGGTTTCGGCTAAGAATTTCACATATTTGTATGGACTGATTTTCCCTTGACGAAAAGCCCTACCCCATAAACGAAAATCACCTTCGTTCGATATGGTGAAAGTGCTGAAGAAAGTCAAAGCTCTACCTACGCTTTTTTTCGTGAGCTGCATCGGACTCAAATCTATTTTTTCTCTAGACGGCTGAGTCGTTCTAATAGCGTCGTCGGCATAAGAAACAGCCTCCGCTATCTGAGTTTTCGACCCTTTATATAATTCCTGCCCTTTTAAATACGCACTCCACCAAGAAGGCATTACCGTAATGAAGTCGAATGTTTTGATGAATATCCACGTCGCGGCTCTTACGTGTTCCAAGGTAACGCCTTTGATATCGCGTGCTAAAAGCTTGCGTTGTATCGCCTCCTGCATCGAAATATCCATTGATCCCATAAAACGATTCCTTTCCTTCATATAAGGCGACAAATCGAAAACGAGTTTGGTCATCGTGATAGGATTGAATTTTATCGTTTTCAGAATTAAATCGAAAGTCCCTTTGACAAAGGTCCGCTTTCCTTCTCTTTGCGTAAAGCGAAATATGGAATAAGGCTGCTTCAATGGGACCGTTACGCTCGCCGTCAAAATGCTGGCGGCCGACGCTCCGCGAATTTTTTCTGAGAAGCGATCCACGATAGTCAGCTTTTCATTTCCGTCATTGGCTATGAATGAAAGAATTGTCTCCAAAGTATTTAATGAAGGACGCCCTATTTTTAAATCAATAGTTTTTCTAATATCGTTATCCTTCAATAAACGACTCAAATCCTTTATTATTTCCGCATGAGATATATAAAGTTCGACGAATTTCAAATGTTGAGAGAAAACGTTTAAATCCAATTTCACCGGATTCCGGCCGAAGCCTTTTCTTTCAATCAAAGCCCCCGTGTTGATAGCGGCGTTTTGAACATCCGTGAAATTCTGCTCAGCGGAAATATCCCCTGGTACCTTTTCGTTCGACCCCAATTTATTCAAGGTTCTATCCATCCGTAGCGGATAATACCAGCCTTCGATTACTCTTCCGGAAGGTAGCGTAAATGGATCGCCTTCCACTTTAGAAGGCTCGAATCCTTGAATTTTTCTAGCGGTAGAGAATAATTTCGGTTGAAACAAATTAATCGTTTTCGCCAAATCTATAATCGCGTCCCAATCCTTATCGGTCAAATACTTCCAAAATTTGTTTAAGTCCGACTCGGATAAACCGAAGCCTTCCTTAACGGCTTCGATATTGGCTCGATTCCCCATATTCAAAGCCAAAGAGATAATAGTCTCGAATGTCCATCCTCGTCTTGCGATCCTCATATTTTCGGGAACTTCGACACCGGTATCAGTGATGACATTGGGGTATTTGGCGGCTGAACGGGCCAATTGCCTGAAGGCGTTTATCTGTTTTTCCTCAAGAACATGACCAATGCGCAATTGTTCCGAATTGGCTCTGAATAGGTTAAGAGGAAAAGATTTCTCCCAGGGTCCAGGCTTTCCGGTTCGTAATTGAACGTAATCGTCTAAAGTTCTAGCGATATTGTACGCGGTATCTAAATAAGCGAATCCCTCCTTGATCGCGTTATCTACTTTCTGCATCGGTGGAATATTCGTCCAATCGACTTTGTCTTTAAGCTCGCTGGCTGCGATAATTAACTTTTCCTTTAATTCGGAAAACTTCATATCGCTCAAAACCGTTTCATCTGATCGGATTTTTCGACCTACATGATTCAATACCTTGAATAGAATATCAAGTTCTTCGAATTGATTCACAAGTAGATCGAGAAAATTCTTCGGAGGATCGTTTTCAATCCAGGATCTAAACTCAACTCCAGGATCAAGCAAAGAAGCCTGCGCCTTGAGCAGATTTTGAAAAGATACTATTTGTTGAGGTTCCTTGCCCTTTCCTAGGCCATATTTATTCCCAAGGCTTATGATATTCTTCCAGTAGTCAAAATCGATTTTACCCTTACTGGAACGACTTTTTTTTACAAGCGTTCGTAGATTGTCTTGAGCTTTTCTAATTTGGTTGCTTTTTCGAGCGAATTCATAACTCAGTCTCGCCTGTTCATGAAATTTCAAAGCTTTCCGGAAATCACCTTTTTTAATTTCCTTATCTCTATTCCGTAAAGCTCGGCGCATATCTGATAAATGCCAATTCGTATTCGAGGCTCTTCTGACAGTCAATGCAGCGAAACTTTGATTCACTATATTTCTGTATTGCTTCGCAGGCATATCGACCTCTACTCCAGCTCTAGCCTTAAGAAAGCTTCCCAACATTTCCAGCGATTGCTCCAAGCCCTTGTTTTTTTCATTCAGAAAAAAATCATTCGCCGTAAAGTTCAGATAATGTTCCTTTTCTTTTCGAGAGATAATTTCCAGAATCTGATCCTGTCTCGAAGAACGACGTTCAAGCTCCTTGATCATATCATCCATGGATTCATAACCGTATTCCATAGCGATAATAGAAGGGTTCTGACCATTTTTCCGCACTAGACGCGAATTCTTCGCTTTGAGTCTAATGGCGACTTGCTTTCCGAATTGAAACTCGATCTCGGATTCGTTAAGACCCATAACGGGATGATCAAGAAAATATCTAAGAGAATCGATTCTCTCGATTTCGCTTTTCAAAGAGGGCTGAGTTCTCAAATCGGTAAACATCGCTTTAACTGATGCATAACCGAATCTTTCCGCTATTATTTTTGGGTCTATCCCGTCATCGCTAAAGGTATCCGGTTTCTTCAGCTCTAATTCATTCAATTCTTTCGCGCTCAGAAATTCAGAGGATGCGGCAAGATTGAAACCTCGTTTGGATGAAACAAGGTCAGCATAAAGATTGTTCACTCTTTTACCAGCGACCTTTATTTTCGCTTCGGCTGTCCATTTCTTGATATTGGCTTTATAATCGCGCGCTAAATCCAATTGAATGGACTGATTGGCTATTTTCGACGCTCCGGATAATCTTCGACGGAATTCAAGTTTTTGCGCGTCTTTCAAATTCAAGGAATCTAAAACGGCATCCGAAATGAATAATTCATTTTCTTCAACGAATCGTTCGGTTTGCTCTTCGACCATAAGAAGACGGTCGAAAACTAGACGTACTTCGTCAGTCAATCCTACATCTATCGCAGATCCCTTTATTTTTTTATAAATGGTCGTCAACCATTTTTTAAATCGCTCGAAAAACGGAATCAAATTCTTATTCGGGGCTTTCCCTTCCCGTACATAAAGTTCGAAAGCTTGCGCGAATCTATCTTGTTGCTCGATGGTTATTTCCTGTTCCGGAACAACTCCAAGCCATTTTTTAATCAGATCGTAATCATTGATCAAATTTTCGGAAGCATGTCCATTAGAGACGATTGATTCAATCTCTCCCAAGAATACATGTCCTGTTTCATGAATCAACGTGGAATGATTAGCCCCCTCGAAAAGCTTTATAATGAAACCTTCCGAAACGATTCGAGTCACGCCTAATGGAATCGAGTTTTTCAATCCATTTTCCTTCAGGAATTTTTCCGCGTCGGCTAAATCCTTGAAAGTCGAAACCTCCGTTCGTATTCTTTTAAGAGTGGCGGCGGGAGATTGATCTCCTTCTATAGACATTCTTAAGGAAAAATTCCCAAGAATCTCCGCTATGCCCTTCGCGTAAATCTTCGATTGCGGTATTTTCCTGATCCTGGCTACGCTTTCGGCTTCCGTTTCGATTCTGGACTTCTCCACTAAAAATTCATCTCGATCCTTTTCAATCGTTTTTAAAGCTTCGTCTATTCTCTTCAATTCTTCTTGAATATCTATCGTATCCGTTTCATCAAGGGATAAACTATCCGCGGATTCTCGAATTGTTTTGAAGAATTTTCTACTTTCCTCCAAGGAAAGAACTGATTGTATTTCCGAAAGCTTTATTGGTATCGATTTTCCGTTTAAAGCCGCTTTTTTAATTTCCTCCTCGGTTATCCCAAGTTTAGCGAATATTTCCGAGTTATCGCCGGTTTGATAGAATTCAAGAGCTTGATCTCCATCTATAAAGCCGTCTTTGGTCAATCCTCCGTTTTCCAGAAATTCCTTAGTTTTGTCGGAAGAACGTTTTTTGGTTTTAGTTTCATCAAGCTTTTCGGATAATTCAACCTGCTCGTCATAATAACTACTTGCGCGTTTTTTAATATTCCGAGCCTGATTAATTAAAACTCCTTTCTGAACCGCCGCTGTCCCAAGACTAACGGAACCGGTCATCAATCCGAAGCCTAAGCCCCCCAAAGAACCAAGTCTTCCCGCTTCAAGAACTCTTTTGATCGCTTTATTAGTATCGATATCTTCGAATTCTCCAGGAGATATTTTCTTCGCGGCCTCCCCGCCCAAAATCGTGGTCAGCTCCTGAACAGCTTCCTCCAATCCATTGATGAGAGACGAACCGGTAATTGATATGGCGATTCTTTTTAAAGCGGTTCTGAAAACCTTGCTCTGCAAACCTTCCTTTACCGCTTCCCTTGGAGCCAGAGAAAAAATCTTTTTGAAACCAGGAGTTCGCTTCAACAATCCTATGGTCGCGACATCCGTTACTAGCTCCGTTATGCCGTTCAAGTAGCCGACGGTTAAAGCGGCGTATTTCAATACATCCGGGTCGAGCGGCTCTCCGTTTTCGTCTCGGAACTCGGAAAATTCCTTGGCGGCCATCGGAGTTTCAATTCCGGCTATCTTCTCCATGACGCCCAAAGCGAAAATAGCTTTCGCGCTGCCGATAGCGAATGGAATCGCTCCTGTCCCGCCGGTCGCCACGCCGGCCGCAATGGTCGCTCCACCTATCGCGGGAATGGCTTCCTGAACTCTTGCGACTCCGCTTCCGACCGCGGAAAGAACCAAAGGGATTTGCTCAGCTGTAACCGTCGCGATTTCCTTCAACAAATCCGGTTCTTCTTCTCTAGGAAGAATAGCGGATTCAAGTCTTTTTATTTCCTCGTCAAGTTCCGGGTCGGTTTCCTGCTGAATGAATTTGCGATTATAAAGAGGAGCTAATTGAAGATTAATATCGCCAGATTGATAGGCTTTTTCAATATCGCTGATTAAATCGGAGGAGTATTTTTCGATTCGATCTAAAAAGCCTGCGGTGTTTCTGAGCGGAATAATATCATCTTTGACCAAAGCGGCGTTTTCAGAAGACCGCCCGATAAAACCTAAAAGAATAGATTCGTTTATAGATCGAAAGTCACTTTTGCGAACCTCCTCCAAAGCTTCTTTCTTTTTAGCTCGAACGACATCGACAGGCCAATCTAGTTTTTTAGAAAGCTCCAATATCTCCGCTTCCTGTTCCGGATCTCTATTGAATGAAGCATTGATGTTTAAAGCGGCTTCGTCTCGTTCGACGCTGAATAATTCCTTAGGCTCTGGAATGAAACCAATTGTTTCGGCGCCGCCGTTTTCAAGTTCGAATTCCGCGTTAATCGGCATTTCCAATCTCCCAGGAATTAAGCTTCATAACCCGTTGTTTATAGATCATGCTTCGATTACGCTCATTATCGATTATCAGAGATTTCCCTTGTTCTTTTCGTAAAACGTTTTCCTTTGCGATAAGCCTACTTGCCGTTTTCGCTTTTTCTCCGCTAAGGTCTGGAAGCCATGCAAGCCCTTCTCCGCGTCGGGCGGCTTCCTGATAAGTCTCATTGGAAAATTCATCGAAACCTGTTTCAAAAAAGTTTTCTCCTGGTCTGAACGTCTTCCCTTCGCTTTTATTTTGAATAAAGAAGTCGGCGCTTATTTGCTGCATCGTAAACAAACTAGGAGTTTTATCGGGAGGAAGCAATGGACGCGCATAATTCAGATACGCTACGAATTCCTTCATATCCTCTTTATTCATTCTGATTTCAGAAACCGGTTTTTCCTTCATATCCGAGAATGATTGAAGAAGATCGTTATAAGTGGTTCTTCCGAAAAAACCATTTCCACGCAAATACTTCGTGGCCGCTTTTAAATCGGCCGCTGAAAGCTTATCGGCATATTCGACTTCGATCATGGATGCGGAATCGATTATTTCGGTTGGAGAAGCAGTTCCTGACAGAGTTTTATTTATTCGAGTATAAACCTCGTCCAAAGCGGCCGGATTGGTTTCTGATCTTGCCGTTTTCTTCTCGAATACTTTTTTAATATAACGATCCAGCTTATCTGCGGTATCTATAGTGGCTTTCTCGCTTCCCATAAGTTCCGTTATATTCCGCCTAGCCTCGACCGCATTCGTCGATTGATCCACGATAGCCTTTCCATTCCGTATAAAAGCTCGTTGATCTTCAGCCTGTTGCGAAGCGATTTGACTAAGTCTAATATTCATCTCTTTTTTAAGAGCTACTTCGTCTTCTCCGGAAGTATTTTCTTCAATGTCCTTGAAAATAGCGGCTCTCTTCTCTCCATATTTCGCTATAAGCTCATCGCCTTTATTCTGCGCCCATACAAGCCGGTCTTTCTTCTCGTTAGCAGATTTTCTTTTGTCCAAAGCGTTTTTTATCCGAATGGAATCCTGAGTAGACAGCTCTCCATCCTTCAAAGATTGATCGAACCATGCCTCGGCTTTCGGCGCTGAGATCGATGATAAAAGAACGATCCCTTCCGCGACCGATTTCGATAAGCTGTTTTTAGCGAAATTCCGTCTTCCTATTTCATCTACTCCTTGTCTCTCCAACAAAGCATCGTTCAATTGAATGGATTCGGCTATATTCCTATCGAATTCCTTTTTATCGGTCAAAAAATCGAATGCCCTGGTTTTAGCCGCTAAAGAAGAAGCCTTATAGTTCTCATCTATACGCACATTATGAGCATTGGCCTCGAATCTAGCTACCTGAATGTTGTCTTCAACGGCTATCCGGCTAGCGATAGGTTCGAATGTCTTTATTTGATCTGGAGTTAAATCGGCCGTTACCTGGTCCCATATGCTGGTCTGATCTCGCTTGAACTTCGCTAATAACCCATTCGCCTGATTCGGAGGCGTTTGTTCGATCTCTAGTCTTTTCTCTCTCGAGGCGGCTATGAAAGCTAATTTCGCCTCGTTTATTATAAGATCGTCAGCTTCTTTCTTTCTGGTTTCCTGCCTCGATAAAAGAGTATCGGCCAAAGCCGCGCCGCTTTTTACAATAGCGTCGAACTGGCGTAAAGTCTGCTGCTCGCCCACCCCGGGGACTTCTGCGGATTGAATTCTTCCAAGGTTGATGTCCTGAACAGATTTAGCGGTCGTTCTTATTGGAATCGTAGGCATTATACCCTCTAAAATAAAGCAGCGGCAGTTGAAAGTGCGCCTGTTAAACCAGACAAGAGAGGATTTTGTTGACTTTCCATTAGAGATTCCGCTTCCGCTCTTAGACTCTCGGCTTCTTTCTGTCTTCTGAATTTTTCAAGCTGGCCTTCGTAAAGAATGGAGGCGGCGTCCATTTCCCCTAAAACAGCCGACATCTCGATTATATTCGCGAACGATCCTTCTCCCGAAGCGAATCCAGTCGCCGACATTTGCGCTAGCTGCATTCCTATAAGCTGTTCGGTTTGTCTTCGGCTATCGCTTTCCAAACGAATGGAAGCTTTAATAGCCAAATCACCTTCCATTTCAGCTGTTTCAGCGTTCATGGCGGCGATTCTGGCCTGAGCGCGTTTCTGAGCGTTGGATATCTGCGTCTGCCGATAAGAGGAATATGCGTTATAAGCAGTTATCGCTACGGCGGCTACAACTGGTATAGGCATTATCTATCCGCCATATTAAGGTTTATGAACATGGCTTGAATCGTCATTGGTAAAGGTTCGTCTTGGACGATGAAGAAAGAAGCATCGCTATCATATGAATTCGGCGGAGTTATGGAAACGTCGCCGGTAAAACCGAATTGGATTAAAAAATCAGGCATTTCGATATCATCTAAATAATCCATGCGAGGACCTATTTTACCGCCGCGGGAACTTTTCAAACGAAGCTTTATTTCACCGATACCCTTGATTCTTCCAATGCTGATTCCCCTGAATTGAGTCGCGAACTCCACACTCAAAGGAGATAAAACAGATGTATAAGGCAATCCTACATGAGCGGTATTCACAGGAGACGGAAGCGTTATTTCTCCTCCGGAAACCGTGAACGGTCCTTCAACTTCGGTATCTGCGAAAGCATAGACCGTTTGCCCTTCCAAATGGGAGAGACCATCGACGACCATAAATGGTATGGGATCTATTTTAGAAATCATGCTGTCCAGAAACTTAGCCGCCAACATATCCTGACCATCCCATTTATCTTCAAGCATCTCTAGAAAATATCTGCCCATTCTACGAACTATAAAATAAACCTTATCGTAGGGATCTCCCGGAATTACGATCACGTCTTTGAACAAACCATCGGTCTCGTGAAAATGCCATGCCCAAAGACCTTCATTCTTAAGATAGGTCATAGCTACCGCTTTGCCGTCGTTTCTTACGCACCAGATGATTGGATCGGGAGTTCTCTGATAGGCCATAGAAACGATCTCGTATCCTTCGAAAAGATCCGATGCATTCACGGAAAGATTATCTCCGGTATCTCCTAGATATTCCTGTCTTTCATAAATATCGAAAAGTTTCGATCCTTTGTTTTCGACATAAATCAACGAGTTCCCGGAGAGTATCGGCTTAACTTTAGATGCGCCCCAATCAAGAACAGGTTTTATATCGATATCGGTCGGAGTAATCGCTCCGCCGGACGCCGATGATAAAGTCCAACTTCGTTCCACCGTGCCGACCTTCAAAACCTGATTGAATGGAACAAGCCACATAACGCCATCCGGTCTACTTGAAAAGATAACGTTTTCAATTGAGTCATTCGGTCTGATAAACGGAGAGAAATTCATGTTCTCGAAATCCCTTACCCGGCTGGCGAAAACGGTTTGAGATTTGGAAGCGGTATTGGCTAACCAAAGTCTTTGCTTGAAAAGAGCGACGACTCCAGGATTCTCGTTTTCGAAAGGATTATAGGCTTCTGGAATTGATTCCGTAATTACGGGATCGTAATTATAATCGGTAAATGTCAGTTCTCCTCTTGCCGTTCCTATATATCCATAAATACCTTGAGATTTCTTGTATATCCTATAGAAATCCGCTTCTTTCGATTCAAACCAGAATTTGCCGTCTGAAGAAATATTCAAATATCCGCCTGTCCCTATAGCTATGAATATACTCAAATCATTCGACCAAACGACGTCGTGATAAGTGATCGATTGCCCTTCCTTTTGAGAGGCGTTTTTCCAAAACTCTCCATCTTCGGAAAACACTATGGCATCATTATCTCCAACGGCAACTGTTATATCCAGCGCGGAAGAGTACGCTATTCCGAACATAACATGCCCATCGAGAAGAGCCGGATTGTCCATAGCTACCCATGTATCCCCGTAGTCAGAGGAATAATAGATATGGTCATAACCTTCTCCGACGCTGTAGAATCGATGCAAATCACGAAAATATTCGACGCGCCAACTTTTAAAACCGCTTTGTATGACTCTTTGAATCCATGTAGTACCGTAATCGTCCGAATAAGCGGCGTATCCGTAATCTGTAACGGCCAAGAAACGCGCATCGATCAACTGCACGGCGGCGGTTACGCTGGTAATTGATTTGAGAGGATCCAACCCAGTGGTCAAAGCGGTCCAAGTGGCTCCGTTATTATAGGAGCGAGAGGCTTTACCGTATTGTCCCACGGCGATAAATACATTGTTGAAAGTAGAGTAGGATATTCCGTAAATATCGCTTGTTCCGAACTGCATATTCGGAATGGCTATCCATGTCGAACCATCGATAGTTCCAGAACCTTTCCCGCCTTGTCCGACGATAATAGCCGGCAAAGAAGGCTTTATCGCCACATCGAAAATGATGCTTCCACCGAATTGAGTATCTCCGCTCAGAACCCATCCATATCCATTCGAGGAATAGGCCGCTTTCCCGGCGTTACCGACCATAATCAAAAAAGTTCCCGTTTCATAAACGGTTATGGAAAGAGGAGTCGTACCGTCGAATGCAGATCCGAATTCAGGCCATGAAAGCGTGCATTTACTGCCATCCGACCATTGCAAAGGAGATTGTCCGTTCGTTATCGATTTGAAAACCGGCAACGATTCCTGTCCCTTATCTGAATTAGCGGTTACGGCATACTCTATTGTCGCGCTACCGGTAGTCCCGGAAAATACAACCCCGGGAATAGGAGGAGCCGGATAATTACCGGCGAATCCTAAAATGGTCTCCTTGAAATCATCGACGGCGATTCTGAGTATCTTGAAAGGTTCCGCTTCCCGTTGGACAAGATAAAGCGTATCGGCGGATTGAGCGTAATCAGCCGTCAAAGCCTGCGAAGCCGTAAAAGGGCTTTCGCCTTCATCGAGATAAGCGTTATCAACGTAGATCTTATAAACACCATCAAGCAAAGCGACGATATATGAATCTTCGGAATTATAAATGAAAGGGATAAGAACAGGCTGGATGTTCGTAGCGGTAGGAGTTCCATCCAAAGCGATTTCCGATATGAAGCGAAGACCAGGACGACGATAGACCCCGCCTTGAGGCTGAAGAATGAAATTCTTCATTTCCCGACAGCTTTGGTCGTATTTATCTAAATCTATCCTGGCGGATAAAGCTTCGTCTACTATCCCGCCGCGGAAGGAATTCTTAATTATATAGGCCATGGTCTCCAAATCGGCTGCCGCCAAATTCCAGTTCTAGCTTCCTCCCAAGTCAATGGGTAAGGTTCTATAAGTCGTTCCGAGCCATCCTTTTGCTTCGCGGCATTATCCGCTATTAAATATTGATCGAAAGCCTGTTTCTGTATTTTAGCGTCTTTGGTCAACGGCCATGAAATCTCGAATGCGATTTTTTTACTTAAAGCCATGAGAAAAGTCTGGTCGAACGAATCGGGGTCGGTCATCGCCAAAGTATATTCAAGAAAAGCTTCCTCTATGCCCGTGAAGATAAGCTTTGTTTCGACAAGTGATATTTCAACGTCTCGAATAATGAATGGATAGGAATAATTCGATTCCCCGTCGGTTATTCTTCGAGCCTTAAGACAATCGACTGGATACGAAAATTTATATCGAGCCCAATCATATCCTTCAACTTCGGTGGTTTCTTCCGTTAACTCGATTATCTTGGCACAAAAACTCCAATCATGCTCAATCAAATAGCTATCTCTGACGATAGCATAGAAAAGATTGCATGTTCTGGCGTTTTGAGTCGATTGGGAAAGAGAACTTATCGGAGATAATCCAATCGATCCCAAGGCAAGATTGCAAATATCCTCCGCTGTAGTCATGTTTTTTCCTTATTGCGGAATTCAGGATAATTACTTTTCATTTTTCACACCCTTCCTGCGTCGGCAGCGTATTCCGCGAAGATCTTTTCTTTCGGACCGGATTTTCTAGTCTGGGAAGTTGAGATCACTCCGTCTTCATAAACACCATCAAGCAAAGCGACGATATATGAATCTTCGGAATTATAAATGAAAGGAATGCGGAATTCAGGATAATTACTTTTCATTTTTCACACCCTTCCTGCGTCGGTTCGGCTTTGGAGATTCGTCTTTTCCTTCATCCTTATCCAGACTCGGCTTTGGAGATTCGTCTTTTCCTTCATCCTTATCCAGACTCGGCTTTGGAGATTCGTCGTCGAAAACGACTTTAGCGGTATCGAATTGGTATTTCCCCTCGAAACATTCATCATCCTTGAAGGTCGCGCCTTTTTCAAGTAGGCGCGAGCCGGTCCAATGTTTTTTCTTTAAAGTAATCGTCGCTTTGCGGTATTTGATGTTCTTCATGATGCTCCGTTTAAAGACGCCCTTTTTAAAGAGCGTCGCATATAATCAACTTAATCAGAAACTGGGGTCGCAATCGTTAGTCACTAAAGTCAATCCGGCGTCTATTTTTCCGGCATCCGGATCGGTGCCGCCGGCCAGGACGAATTTAAGGCCGAGATATTCCAGACATCCAGGCGGAATAGCCTTTAAAGCGAATTTATATCCGGCAACCAGATCCGCCAACGCGATGGCGGGAGTTTCATAAAGAACTATCGAGCTATCATCTATCGGAAGCGCGGAATCAGTCACTAAAGCCGCCTGCAAACTTACGATATTCGTAAAATCCTCCGTAACGACCACGTCCAGTAAAATTCCTTCGCCTTTACCGAAATCGCCGGGACCGACTCTCAGATCGTTTTCTGAATAAACGTTTGAATCAGTGCTTTCTCCAGCTAAATCCTGGTCGTTGCAGAATTTAGTCTCCTTATCCATTATAGTCATGTCTTATCCTCCTTATGCTATCACTCGCGCTTCCGTGTTCAAAATCATTTCCGCCGTGTGGATGGGAATACCCCAAAAAGTGGTTACAGGTTCGCCAAGCACATCCTTGACCATATTTATCCCAAGAGTCGGCTTGTTGTTCGCGATTAGATCCAAAGCGGTCTTTACGGTTCTATTGCAATAGATATACGGCTTGCCCATCGCCTTCACCGACCTAGTGAATAGATTATATGCTCTGATCAAAAGATTGGCCAATGGCGCTCCATCATAAGTGGATTCTCCCGCATCGGCCAATTCGGACACGTCGATATTGGCTATTCTAACGATCGACTTCCAATTGGGAATGGCTAGTCCGCAGTCATGTTTGAATAGTATCCTTCTGGCTTCGTATTGTCCGACTCCATTCGGGGCGGTTACAAGTTCCGTTTTGTAATCAATTTTCTCAATACCTCCAACCGAACCCTTGGGATATATTCCATGAGCGTTATTCATTCCCCAATACGCCAACCAAATAGACGAGTTATCCGACCCGGTTCCTCCGGCGTCTATAACGTTGCTGCCTATATCGGTCTCGCTGGTGGAAAGATGATCGTAGGTGGCGGCAAGACCTAATATCCTTCCACTATCGTCTTTAGTGCCGTATATCAATTTGCTTTCCCAATCCTGGCCCATTCCCATCAAATGCGACAGGGATTGATTCATCAGAGCGATGTCGGAGTTATTATCCAATTTCAATAAATCGGCATCGACGACGGCCAATGATCTTTGGCGAGCAGTCGTCCAGGTAATGATTTGATTTTTTCCTTTGGTCGGAATTACTCCTTCGTAATAATCGGTGAACGTGGAAGAAGCAAGTTCCGTTTGAAGAGCGCCCATATGTCCGGTAGCAAGATTACCCTCCATGGTTGGCATGTCTTCCAGAAAAGGAGTGGATTTCTCCAGTATCTGAGCTATCTTCAAGGCGGTGCCGTCAGGCGCGACCAGCTTGGTCTTATCCGCCAAGGAAAAATAATTAATATTTTTAAGAGTCATATTTTTCTCATGTATCGTTGTTTATGAATTCTTTAGCGTATTCCGCGAAGGTCTTTTCTTTCGGACCGGATTTTCTAGTCTGGGAAGTGGAGATCACTTCGTCTTCGGTTAAACTCGAATTTAGATTTCTTATAAACCTAAGAAACATAGGTTCATATTTCAATCCTCCGTCCGAGACCGCTTTCTGAAAGTCGGAGCCACCGTATTTCAGAGTGATTCTATCCGCGGCCGATTGAATTTCATCGTACTTGGATCCCCCGATGTCAGGGTCGGCTTTAATCTTCTTCACGGCCTCGGCTATCGCTTTTTCGTTGGCGGCCTTCTGAGCTTCCATAGCTTTGGATCTAGCCGAAATCAAATGATCCAGAAGAGCCTGCGCCGAATCCTTGGATAGATTATGTTCTATCGAGAAATTCTTAAGACCCGCCAAGGAGTCAGCGTCGATCTCCACGCCTTCCTCGACAGCGAACTCGAAGTCCGCTTCCACGATAGCCTTTTCATTCATCGGCGTTTTTGAATTAGAATCGTTTCCGGATTCCTTTGCCTCGACGTCAGACTTCTCGATTAATTCAGAGCCTATTATTTCAGTAATATCCGTCTTCACCGGTTCAGTGTCGCTTGTACCGGCAGTCGCGTTTTCTTCTTCACTCATCGTTATTCCTAAATTCCTTAACCATTTTAGCGAAAATAAAAGGGTCAACGTCAAGAACTTCGTTAAACTTGCTTAAAGCTAAATCCCGTTTACCCTCGTTGAAAAAAGTTTGGCTATTTTTAGTGAAAGTCGTAACGAACAAATAGCCTTCTTCGAAAATCCTCCAAATGAATCTACGGCCTCCTTTAGTCGATAGCAGTTCCCGTAATTCGGTTCGTTCCCGTTCTAGACGCTTTTCATTATCTTGATTTACAGTATCCCCTTCATCGAATTGAAACGTCATTCCGCCTCGTAGGAAGCAGCCGATTGGATGGCGTTTTCATTCTCGGTCACTTTCGTTTCAGACATCTTCTTTAAATTATCAACCTCCTGATTCCGCTGTTCCTGCTCCAAAGCGGCCGCCTCCATAGACATACGAATCTCCCTTATCATTTGAATCCTATCGTTATCATTGATTATCCTTGGAGAAACACCGATTAAATCCGCATATACGAGAATCAGCTCATCCCAGTTCACCGTATCGATAACCTCAGGCTTGGTTTGGTAAATCGACTGGATCAATTGAATTATTTTGTTGATTCCCTGCGTTCCAACAGCTTTCTGAGCCTGAGCCAAAGGAGAAATATACTCCACGTTTAGCCGCTTCCCTTCCAATTCCACAGGAGGAAGAGAAATCATACCGTTTCGAAGAATGATAGCGAATACTCTATCTATGATAGGATCAAGAAATTCGAATTGCTTTCTTTCAGATACAGGACCAAGAAGCCGTAATCCTTCGGCTATCCTTTCCATCACTTCGTAAGCCGTCATTTTATTCGAAGTGGAAAGCATCAAAGCTCGAAAAATATCGTTGAATAACCCTTCGGTAACTTGCGTCCTGTCATCCTGAATAAGAAGCAACGCTCCCTGCGTATTGGGACGTATATCGGTAGTGGCCGTTATCTTTTCGTTAGGATTCGATTGATAGTTTCTTACTCCGGGAGAAGTCGAAGCGTTCTTCATGCCGGGAGGAACATTCATGGCCGGATCCGCGTTCTTCTGTTCCGCCTTATAGACGGTAGCCTTCATGGCTTGCAGACCTTTAGCGAAAAAAACCACATCCATGCCTGGAGATTCTCCGTATACGCTGTCTCCGGTCACGTCCCATCTGGCCGCTATAAAAGGCTTTTCATGGAATCCTCCCTTGGAAAGAAGTTTCTCGTCATGATTATCAGAGGCTTCCTCGAAATAAAAACTTGAATACGCCATGCTCGCGGCATCATCCTTGGACGAATCATAGCGTTCATTCGGTAGAATCGCATGGATAATCGGAAACCATTTATCTTTGCCGCCAGAGCTTCGGTAAGCGTTCATAATAGAAATGGAAACGTTTTCCTCGCCGAACTTATCCACGATCTGTCGAGCGGTCATATAGAACTTTCGATAAAGAGTATCGATTTCATTCTTGGCATTCGAGGCAAGCGCATAGCTGCCTATAGGAAGACAAATAGTCCTGATTCCTTTATCGCCTTCATTTAGAATAAGCAATACCGTAGTTCCGAATGTGGCGCTCTCCAAGTAGCATCTATAAGTGCTATTGTAGAAATCGCTGCGGGCCATGACGTCGAATATCATCCGCTCGGCTTCCTCAAGCCATTTCTTCACATTGGATTTATTCGCAAGATTGAAATCAGAAAGACCAAGACGAAACCATATCTTGGAAGGACTAGTCAATCCGCTCTGCATCCCGGCCGCCAGGATACGCATGGATTTAATAGACGTCGCGTCCACTATGTTCAGGTTGACTTCTCCCATACGAGTATAAACGTCCTCGGGCTTATAATCGCCATCCAGCAATACGCGCTTAAGCGGAAGAAAATTATCCGCCATCATTCTCCAAACAGGCATGATCTTCTCACGCTCGGAAAGAAGAGCCTGATGCTGGCTTCTTAAGTCTTCAACGGATATATCCATCAGTAAAGAGGCGTTTTATTGAAATTCGTTATAGGATTCAGCCCGGAAGTGGCAGGATTAGTGAACAAAGTACCGAAAAAATCGAAAGGATCGCTCGATCTGATGGCGGTTCCGCTTCTAGGAGGAGCCACCGGCTTCAAAAGAGGAAGCGTCGTTCCTTTCCGCGTTAAAATCTCCCCCAGCATTCTTCCAATAGAACCGACTCCTATACCGGTCAGATTACTAAATCCTCCAAGTCCAAGCGCTCCAGCCATATCTTCCCCCTACCTATAATCCAAAAAGTTATATTCCTCGGCTTTTTCCGGCTCTTCTCTTAAAATTCCATGCATCATATCGCCATCCCAAACGACATCATTCAACGTATGCCTTCT
>Ga0180434_10002308_pt1 | contig 25821 bp, 23 predicted proteins | sample SS_ome_7_FD_132453 | JGI IMG/M metagenome (GOLD analysis project Ga0180434, IMG submission 132453) | Hypersaline lake sediment archaeal communities from the Salton Sea, California, USA - SS_1_D_2 metaG | ecosystem: Environmental > Aquatic > Non-marine Saline and Alkaline > Hypersaline >... | reverse complement strand
TGCGGAGAAAAACAAAAGAGCCACCCCCGGTGTGCCGGCCAGCAATCGGGATGGCTCTCCATTCAAGCTCCGCGCGGGCTATAGACTTAGCTCTGTCGCGCAGAATTACTTGAGGCGGGAGCGACGGGATTTGAACCCGCGATCTCCGGCTTGACAGGCCGGCATGTTAACCACTACACTACGCCCCCAAATACAGCGTGCATCATACCACACTCTTTCCATTCCGTCAAGCTAATCACACTTGACGATCTCCACGTGTAACTGTTTTCCCCATCCAGCCCTTGGTTGACAGTTTCTCCCCTTCCGGCTACAATAGCGCAATTATGAGAATGACGGGGAGTAAATGATTATGACGAAAAAGGTGACCGGCGCCGAGGTGCGCCAGCAATTTCTTGATTTTTTTGTCGAGCGCGGACATACTATCGTGCCCAGCGCCAGCCTGGTACCGGCGGATGACCCCACGCTGTTGTTCACCAACGCTGGAATGAACCAGTTCAAGGATGTCTTTCTGGATGTGGGCAGCCGGCCCTATACCCGCGCTGTCGACACCCAAAAGTGTATGCGTGTCTCTGGCAAACACAATGACCTGGAGGACGTAGGACGCGATGGCACGCACCACACGTTCTTCGAGATGTTGGGCAACTGGTCCTTTGGCGACTATTACAAAAAGGAGATCATCGCCTGGGCCTGGGAACTCTTGACCGAAGTGTGGGGTTTGCCCCAGGAGCGGTTGTGGGCCACCGTCTTCAAAGATGAACGGGGCGAACTGGAGACGGACGAGGAAGCAGCGGGCTTTTGGCGCTCAGAGACGGACATCACTCCTGAGCACATTCTTTACGACGGTCGCAAAGAGAACTTTTGGGAGATGGCTGATACGGGACCCTGCGGGCCGTGCAGCGAGGTTCATTACGATAGAGGTCCCGAAACGTGCGATCGGCAGGGAGAACCCGGTCACGTCTGCCGGGTCAACGGCAACTGCACTCGCTTCACCGAGCTATGGAACCTGGTCTTTATCCAGTACAACAAGGACGCCAACGACGTCTTGCACCCACTGCCGGCCAAACACGTGGACACGGGCCTGGGGTTCGAGCGGTTGCTCGCCATACTTCAGGGGGTGGATTCCAACTACAAGACCGATCTCTTCATGCCCATCATCCGGCGCGTGCAGGAGATGGTAGGCCACAGCGACGCCGAGGTCGAGGAGCATATCGTCGCCTACCGCGTCATCGCCGATCACGGACGGGCGATCACGTTCCTCATTGGAGATGGCGTCCTCCCGGGCAGCGAGGGGCGCAAGTACGTGTTGCGCATGATCCTGCGCCGCGCGGCTCGCTTCGGGCGCAAACTCGGCTTTACCAAGCCTTTCCTGGTCGAGGTCGCCAAGATCGTGATTGAGATCATGGGATCTCAGTTTCCCGAACTTACAAACCGCCGTCCGTTCATCCTCGCTACGATCGCTCAGGAGGAGGAACGCTTCTTGCGCACGCTCGACCTGGGCCTGGCGCGTCTGGACGAATTGGTGAATGAACTAAAGAGTAAGAACAAGAAAACCATCCCTGGCGAAAAGGCCTTCCAACTCTACGATACGTATGGCCTGCCGCTGGAGATCACGCGCGACGTGGCAAAAGAAGAGGGGTTGAGCGTGGACGAGGCAGGCTACCAGACGGCGCTTGAGGAGCAGCGCCAGCGCGCCCGGGAAGCGGAAGCATTCGATGCCTACGACGAGGAGACGCTGGCCCGTTACCAGGATGTGCTAACGGATCTACAAGCGCAGGGGCTTTTAGGCGCAGATGGTGTCGAACACAATCCTTATGCGACCGCCACCCTGGAGACGAAAATCACAGCGATCCTGCGCGACGGCGCGCCCGTCGAAGCGGCTCGAGAAGGCGACCAGATCGAACTGGTGCTGCCGGCGACCTGCTTCTACGTCGAGTCCGGCGGCCAGGTCTCTGACACAGGCTTTATTGCCGGAGGGGAAGAACCGACCTGGAAGATCGAGGTGCAAGACGTGCGACAGCCGGTCGTCGGTCTGATCGTCCACATCGGCGTGGTCGTACAGGGCCAGCCGCAGGTTGGCGACGCGGTCTTGGCTGTCGTGGATCACGAACGGCGCATGGACATCGCCCGCAACCATACCGCCACCCACCTCTTGCAGCGTGCGTTACGCCAGACTCTGGGCGAGCACGTGCAACAGGCTGGCTCGTTGGTCGCGCCCGATCGCCTGCGCTTTGACTTTACCCATCCGGCGCCGTTGTCTCAGGATGAGCTGGACGCGGTAACCCGTTCTGTAAATGAAGCTATCTTGACCGGTTATCCAGTAGGAAGCCTGGAGCGGGGATACCGCGAAGCGGTGAGCGAGGGGGTCATTGCGCTGTTCGGCGAAAAGTATGGCGACGTCGTGCGCGTCCTGTGCATCGGCGAGCAGGATGACCCCGTCAGTCGAGAGTTGTGCGGCGGCACGCACGTGAGCGAAACCGGCGAGATTGGCCTGTTCCACATCACTTCCCAGGAGAGCGTGGGGGCGGGAGTGCGCCGCATCGAGGCGGTGACGGGCCGCGCGGCGGCGGCTCTTGTCGAGCGTCAACTGGGCCTGCTCAAAAACACGGCGACCTACCTGGGAGTCCCGCCGGATGACGTGGACCGCAAAACCCTCGAACTGCTGGACGAATTGCGGGACGCACAAAAAGAGATCGCGCGCCTTCAGCAGCGATTGGCAATGCGTCAATGTGAGACGCTGTTGAAGCACGTACAGTCGGTGGCGGGAGTCTCCCTCGTCGGTGTCCGAGTGGATGCGCCCAACGTGGAGGCGCTGCGCGAGATGACCGACTGGTTCCGCGATCAGCTTGGCTCTGGCGTATTTTTGCTGGGAGCGGTATTGGATGGTCGCCCGGCGTTTGTCGCCTCCATCACTCCCGACGTAGTGGAGCGCGGCGCGGACGCCGTCAAACTGGTGCGTGGCGTGGCCCGCGTCGTGAGCGGCGGCGGAGGAGGCAAACCCACCATGGCCCAGGCGGGCGGACGCGACCCCGACAAGCTCGACGAAGCGCTCGCCCAGGCGCCCAATCTACTGAGAGAGCAGTTAGAGGGCAGTAGTTCACCGTAAAGGGATTGGTAGTTGGCAAACTGCCCCCTGATGGCTAATCATGATTGAGAATTCCTCTGTCATAGAATTGCAACCTCAAGACGACCTCGCTTCTATCCAACATTATCTCAGTTGGCGGGATGAAGATCGCGTCGCGCTCGTGATCCCCTGGGAGAAAAGTTTTCCCTCCAATGAACTGGATTTCAGGCTGTTGCGGCGCGAGGTCGAGCGGCGACGGATAGAGATCGCCATCGTCTCTGCCGACCCAGAACTGCGGCAACTGGCTCGCAAGTGTGGCTTTCCCGCTTTCCCCAGCGTCGAGTGGGCGCAAGAGACCCCCGTGTGGCGTAGCCGTCCTCCAAAACAGGTGGAACCGCCGCGTCGCCCCTGGTGGAAGGAAGAGGTGGAACTTTCACCCCGACCTGTCCGCCCCCGCCCATCGTGGCTCTATTGGGGCAAACAGGGATTACGCGTCGTCGCTTTTCTGCTGGTATTATCGATCCTGGCCGGCAGCGCCTACACCATCGTCCCCAGCGCCGATGTGACGCTCGTGCCAGCGGGCCAGGAGTTCGTCACTATCGTGCCGGTATCGGTGGATCTCGATATCGAGGAGATGGTGATCTTTTCTCCAGAAGAAGGACCAGGAGGGATCGTTCCGGCGCGACGAGTCGGCGTCGAGGTCGAGGGCCATGCCGAGGTCGAAACGACCGGCACGATGAGCGTCGCCTCTGGCCGGGCGACCGGAGAGGTCATGTTCACCAGTTTGCTGGCCCAGGATTATCTTGTGCGAGCGGGCACGATCGTGCGTACTTCCTCCACCAGCTACCCCATCCGCTTCCGCACCACCGCAGACGTCACCGTCCCTGCCGGCGGCCAGGCTACCGCGCCCATCGAGGCGCTGGCGGGCGGGATAGGCAACGTGGGCAGGTTCCAGATCAACCAGGTGGAGGGCGTGGCCGCCTCGGCAGTGCGGGTGATCAATCCGGCGCCGACCAGCGGCGCAGAAGCCGCCGACGTGCGCGTCGTCGTCCAGGAAGATTATGATCGGGTGCGTGAGCACCTGACTCAACAGTTGCTCGATCAGGCGTACGTGGAGATGGGATCCTTGTTGGAGTCTAGTGAATTTCTTCCTCGCCAATCGCTGCGCATCGAGGCGGTGCCCAAGAAAGCCTACACGCGCTTTATCAGCGAGCCGGCCGACACCGTGGGGCTGAATATGCGCCTGCTGGTGAGCGGACGGGCGGTGAACGTGGTCAGCGCTCAGGGGATCGCTTATGCGGCTCTCGCTCGCCGTCTGCCGCCAGGGTACGCGCTGGTGGACGCTCGTTTTGAGGTAGGGGAGGTGGCTGAGGAGGATATCGGCTCCGGCTCGTTCGCCTTCTTTGTCACCGCGCGAGGTTACGCCGCCGTCGCGCTCGATACCGACGCGGCGGTTGAGCTTGTGCGGGGACAGCAATTGGCCGATGCCCGCGAGCAATTGCAGGACGAATTCCCCCTTGCCGAAGCCCCTCAGATCGTACTCTGGCCCGAGTGGCCCGAGCGACTGAAATGGCTGGAACGGATGCCGTTACTCCCCTTGCGCATCAACGTGCAAGTCATACCCCAGGGCCAGACCGTAGCCCAGAAGGACTAATGCGCGTTCTTGGATTGGACTTTGGGGAGCGGCGCGTGGGGATCGCCATAAGCGATCCCACCGGCACGATCGCCCGCCCATTGCAAGTGCTTATGCGAGCCTCGCGAGAGGAGGACTTTGCCGCCCTCGCTGCCATCGTCGCCGAGCACGGCGTTGAGCGGATCGTGGTGGGTCAGCCGCTCAGCCTGGATGGCACAGAGGGACCCCAGGCGCGGCAGGTGGCCGGCTACGCGGCGGCGCTGGCGGACGCCCTTCCCGTCGAGGTCGTCTCGTGGGACGAGCGTTTCACGACGATCACGGCGGACGAGATCTTGCGCCAGACCCGCAAGGAGAAGGATAGACGCCGCGCTCGCGGCGGAGGCGAGATAGACGCGATCGCGGCAGCCGTGATCCTGCAAGGGTACCTGGACAGCGGATTACAGGACGATAGTGGATGAAACAGATCAAAAATGTAGGCCAGATTCTCGTCTTTTCTGTAACGGTGATGGCGCTCGCTGCCGCTCTGGGCAGCGCCGTCCGATTTTTCAATCAGTCTGTATTGGGCCTGGGAAGCGTCTCGATTGGCTTGTGCGGCGCGTCCTCGCCAGACGACTTTCTCATCGGCTTTTACCTGGAGGCCAACGCGGATCTGCTGGAGCAGCCAGCGGGGAACGACGATACACCGATCCCCTTCGTCATCGAGCCGGGAGAGACGGCGGCCGAGATCTCCAACCGACTCAAGCAGGAGGGATTGATCTCGGACGCCGAACTGTTCCGCCGGTACGCGCAATATCACGGGCTGGACGCCGGTATCGAGGCCGGAGAGTTCACCCTGCGCCAGACGATGACCATCCCCGAGATCGCTCAGACGCTTCAACAGGGACGGCGTCCGGAGCAGGTTGTCACCATCCAGGAGGGATTGAGGCTGGAGCAGATCGCCGTTGAGGTGGCGTCGCAGACGAGTGTATCTCACGACGAGTTTTTGCTTTTGGCGACGACCGGGTGGCGAGACATGGGTTTCTCTTTCGATTTTCTGACCGAGGTGCCTCTCACAGCGACGCTCGAAGGATTTCTCTTTCCCGAAACGTACCGCCTGCCCGAAGATGCCTCCGCCGAGGATGTCCTGGAGCGCATGCTAAGCACCTTCGACGCGCGCGTGACCCCCGAGATGCGAGCGGCGGCGGTCAATCGTGGGCAGCGTCCCGTTGAGGCCACCGCCACTACGGGATTGAACGTCTATGAACTGGTCACCCTGGCCTCTATCGTCGAACGGGAGGCAGTCTTGGACGACGAGCGCCCGATCATCGCCGGCGTCTACCTCAACCGGCTGGAGTCGGGCTGGTTCCTCGATGCCTGTCCCACCGTGCAGTACGCGCTCAGCACTCCTGAGAACTTGTGGCCCCAGTTCACGCTGGAGGCGACGGAGGTGGATTCGCCGTACAACACCTACCGCAACCTGGGCCTGCCGCCTGGCCCCATCTGTAGCCCGGGCCTGGCCTCGATCGAGGCGACCGCGCATCCTGCCGACACGGATTATTACTTTTTCCTCGCCAACTGCACCAAGGACGATGGCAGCCACCTTTTTGCCGTGACCCAGGAACAACACGTTAGCAATTATCAAATGTGCGGTGGCCAGATTCAGTAGCTGCGCGACACGCAATACGCAACACGTATCACGTATTACGCATCACGTATTACGTATTGTCTGTTGCCTGTTGCTGTTGACCGCCTGCCAGTTTCCTGGGACGGTGCGACCAGCGATCAAGATCGGGTTGGTCGCTCCGTTTGAGGGACGCTATCGCTACGTGGGCTACGACGCGATCTATGCCGTCAGGCTGGCGCTGCGCGAGGCGAATGCAGCCGGTGGAATCGCGGGGTACAGCGTCGAACTGGTGGCCTACGACGATGCCGCTGAGCCTGCGATGGCGATCGAGCAAGCGCGCAAACTGGCCGCCGACCCCGCCGTCGTCGCCGCCATCGGTCACTTTCACGAGGAGACGACCGCCGCCGCTTTGAGCGTCTACGCCGAGACAGGTATCCCCCTGGTGGCCGTGGCTCCCACGGGACCTTCGCTCGCATGGGAAAAAGGAAATGCCTATCATTTGGGGCCGGACGCTGCTTTCATGGCAAGCGCGTTGCTCGATCGGGTTGGAACAATCCACTCTCTTGAAGGATCGGGGGATTCCGAGATAGCTTTCGTGATCGAGGACAGCCCGCTGGGAGCGGCGCTGCAAAATGCGCGAGCGCGCCGGTTGCAGACATCGCCTGTCGTGTCGCCGGAAAGCGCAAATTGGCTGGAGGGGGTGCTGGCGTCGGGCGCGGAAGCGGTTCTTTGCGAAGCCGACCCGGTGACGGCAGGCGAGGTGATCTCGGCGCTGCGCGAGACCGGATGGGAGGGAGCTTTCCTGGGCGGACCGGCGTTGGCCGCGTCCGACTTTGCCGCTGTGGCGGGCCAGGCCGCCGAGGGAGCGATCTTTATCACACCGTATCCTTTCCCGGGGGACGTTCCGGGCGGCACGGATTTTGTGGCCGCTTACCAGGCCATCTCCAATGGTACGTCACCTGGGCCATTCGCCCTCCCGGCCTACGAGGCCACCTGGCTGCTGCTGGAGGCGCTGGAACAGGAGAGCGCCGCGCGCGAAGAGCCTACGCGGGAGGGGATCGAATTGGTACTTTCCACCACTGAACGGGACGAATTGCTCGGCCACATCGCCTTCAACGCCGGGCAAACCTGGGGAGATGCACCACTCTATTGGTATCGCATGGACGCGGAAGGCATACCGCAGCTTTTGCCGTAGGGAGGGAACCACCGAATGAACCAATTGGTCGTGCGTTCCAGCACGCGGCTGCGCGGACGGGTGCGCGTGCCAGGCGACAAATCCATCTCCCACCGGGCGCTGCTGCTCGGCGCGCTGGCCGAGGGTGCCAGCCAGATCGGCGGCTTTCTCCCCTCCGGCGATTGCCTGGCCACCCTGGATTGTCTCCGGGCACTGGGCGTCGAGATCGAAACTCACGACGAGACCACCCTGACCATCCGCGGGCGCGGGCTGTATGGATTGCGACAACCCGCCACGCCGCTGAACTGCGTCCGTTCCGGCACAACGATGCGCCTTCTGGCGGGCATCCTGGTGGGCCAGTCGTTTGCGAGCACGTTGACCGGCGCTCCGCAGTTGCTCCGCCGCCCGATGCGCCGCATCGTCGAGCCGCTCCGCCGGATGGGCGCCGAGATCGAGGATACCGATGGCTGCGCTCCGCTCACCATCTGCGGGCGGGCGCTGTGTGGCTACGACCACACCCTCGCCGTCGCCAGCGCCCAGGTCAAGAGCGCGCTGCTCCTCGCCGGGCTGTACGCCGATGGCCCGACCGTCGTTCACGAGCCAGGCCCCGCCCGCGATCACACCGAGCGCATGCTCGCCGCGATGGGAGCAGACATCGAAATTTCTGGTCTCACCATCACCCTCTCTCCTTGTCTCCCCTTCTCCCTGTCTCCGCTTTCCCTGAGCATACCCGGCGACATTTCCTCGGCGGCCTTTCCGCTGGTCGCGGCGGCATTGGTGCCTGGTTCAAAAGTCACCGTCGAGGGCGTGGGCGTCAACCCCACCCGCACAGGCGTGCTGAACGTGCTGCGGGCAATGGGGGCCGATGTCGCGCTGGACAACGAGCGCGAGCAAGGAGGCGAGCCGATGGCCGACGTGACGGTGCGGTCGTCGGAACTTGTGGGCGTGGAGGTCGGCGGCGACACGGTGGTGCGAGCGATCGACGAGCTCCCGGTGCTGGCGGTCGCCGCGACGCAGGCGCGCGGCACAACGCGCGTGCGCGACGCAGCCGAGCTGCGCGTCAAAGAGACGGACCGTGTTGCCGCTATCGTCGCTGGACTGCGGGCGATGGGCGCGCATATCGACCCCCTGCCCGACGGGTTCATCATCGAGGGACCGACCCCACTGTGCGGCGCGGCGGTGGACAGCCACGGCGATCACCGTCTGGCGATGGCCCTGGCCGTGGCGGGGTTGATCGCGGAGGGAGAGACTGTGATCGAGAACGCGGAGTGTATTCCTGATTCCTTTCCCGGTTTCGTCGAATTGATGCGAGGCTTGGAAAAAGCGCTGTGACCGACAAGGTAATTGGCTACTACGACCAGGCATCGGAGCGGGAGTGGGAGCGCCTGGAGCGCTTGTGGGTCGAATTCCACGTCAACCTGCACTTTATCGACGCGCACCTCGCACCGACCAGCCGTATCCTGGACGTCGGGGCAGGGCCGGGTCGTTACGCCATCGAACTGGCGAAACGAGGACACAGGGTCTATGTAGGCGACCTGACTCCAGAACTGGTGCGGTTGGCGCGGGAAAAGATCGAGGACGCGGGCATTTCCGAACGCATTGAGGCCGCCGAGGTCCTGGATGTGCGAAACCTGGGTCATCTGGAGGACGCTTCCTTTGACGCCGTCCTTGCTCTGGGCCCGTTCTATCATCTCCAGGCGCACGATGACAGAAAGCGAGCCGCCAAGGAGATTGCACGGCTGCTCAAGCCCGGCGGCGTCGCCTTTGCCGCTTTCATGCCCCGGCCCGCGTTTATGACGATGACTCTGCTGGAACCGGAACGCTGGCCGCCGCTCGACGACCCGAAACATTTGGTATCGTTCTTTCAGGACGGAGTTTTCGATCACGCGGAGCCGGGACGCTTCACCGGGGCGTACTTTGCCCGCGTGGAGGAGATCAGCCCACTGTTCGAGGCCGTGGGCATTCGAGAGATCAAGATCGTCGCTTCAGAGGGGATCGCGATGTGGCTCTCTGGCACACACTGGGAAAGCATTCGGAAGCGCGGCCCCTGGGCATTCGATCAAATTCTGTCGCTGGTCGTCGCGGCCGCGGAAGATGCGAGTATTCTGGGGATGAGCACGCACGTGTTGTACATTGGTAGAAAAACTTGATGAAGGTTTCAGGTGCAACGCACTTGACAAGTGCGTTGCACCTGACTATCTCGCCCGGATCGACGGCGCTGCTGACGTGCTGTGGGAACCGTTGTGGCGGCTCCGCACGGAACTGCGCCCCGTCGAGCGCGCGCTGCTGACCTGCCCGCCGGTGCGGCGGCTCCACTTTGTGCATCACGGCGGCGGATCTCGTCTCAGCACGCCGCACACGCACAGCCGGTTACAACACGTCCTGGGCGTCTTTGCGCTGGTGGCGCACTTTTGCCCCGACGACGAGCTTCTTCGCGCGGCGGCGCTGCTGCACGACGTGGGACACATGCCTTTTTGTCACACGCTGGAGGGGCTTGACGGCGTCGATCATCATCGCTGGACTCGAGAGCGCGTCCTCTCGCCGCCGATTGCCGACCTCCTGACCCGACACGGCCTGGACCCTCAAGCTGTCCTGGCCCGTATCAGCGGCGAACCGGCGAACCTCCTGCGCAACAAGGACGGTATTCTGCACGCCGATCATCTCGACTGCTGGGTGCGCAGCGCGCAGGTAGGCGGCATCCTGCCGCAACCGGCTCCCGAAATCCTGGCCCGGCTCCGTTTGCAGGGACCATACCTCGACGCCGACATCGAGACCGCCGAGCTGCTGGTTGATCTCATCGTAGCCGAGGCGCGTTTCTATTGTACTGCCGCCAACCTGGGACCCAACACGATTCTGAAGCATCTGGTGCAGCAGTTGCTCGACGCGGGAGTGCTGACCACGAGTGATCTGGCTACGATGACCGACAGCATGGTCGAGCGCGCTCTATTTGAAAGCCCGATCACGGCAGAGGAGGCACGGCGATTGTGGTATCAGCCACACGCCATCATCGCCCATCGGCTCGGCGAGGAAGAACCGCCGCCCGGCGCTCACGTCGTGCAGATGGAGCATCTCTACCTGGCAATGCCCCTGGCGAACGGGCAGAACGTCACGCAAGTCTCGGCACGTGCAGAGAAGCTCGCGGCTGAAGCGCGGGAGTTGCACGGCACGTACGTTGTGTACTGGGATGGCGATGATTGACGGACACACGAAACTGGTCGGGCTGCTCGGCTGGCCGGTGGAGCACAGCCTCTCTCCGGTGATGCACAACGCTGCCTTCGACGCACTGGGGCTGAACTGGCGCTGCGTCCCGCTGCCGGTGCCGCCGGGGCAGGTCAAAGTCGCCGTGCGCGGCCTGGCTGCGATGGGCTTTCGCGGCGCGAACGTGACCGTGCCCCACAAGCAGGCGGTGATGGATGTGCTCGATTCCATCGCCCCTGACGCCAAAGAACTCGGCGCGGTCAACACCCTCGTCGTCAGTCGAAACGCGGATGGTGCGGCAGCCATGATCGGATACAATACGGATGCTCAAGGCTTTGTCGGAGCGCTGCGAGAGGGCGGGTTTGAACCAGAGAACGGAGTCAGCACCGTCGTCGTGGGGGCGGGCGGCGCGGCGCGAGCGGTGGTCTATGGACTGCTCCGGTCTGGCATCGGGGAGATCGTGGTGCTCAACCGCACGTTGGAGCGAGCGCAGGCGCTCGTCACCGATCTGGGAGGTTCGCGCGCGCTGCCGCTCACGCCGGAGACGCTGGTCGAGTCCGCCCGCGCTGCCGACCTGCTGGTCAACACGACGACGGTGGGGATGTGGCCTCGCGTGGACGGTTCTGTGTGGCCTGATGACGTGCCTGTACCGGCTCACCTGACCGTATTCGACCTGGTCTACAACCCGCTGGAGACGCGCCTATTGCGGCAGGCCCGAAAATCAGGAGCGCGCGGCATAGATGGGTTGGGGATGCTCGTGCGGCAGGGGGCGCTGGCGTTCGAGTTGTGGACGAACCAGGGCTTGACATTGGATGAGATTGCCGAGCCGATGCGCACAGCTTGCGAACGGGTGCTTAGAGGATAGCCAGGTAGCGCGAAAGAGGAGAAAATGAAGCTTCGACGTCACTTTGTAGCAGCGGGTCATCACGGATCCTTCCCGATCCCCAGATCAGCCTCGATGGCGACGCTGACCTCGACGATCTCTTGCGTCGAGGAGTCGTGAATCACACCCATCCCCGGCTCCGCTCGACCGCCTTCGTCCACCCGGCGAACGCCTCCTCACGGCGGGCCTCGTCCCACTGCGGATGGAAGACCCGGTCCACGCCCCAGTTGGCCCGCAGTTCGTCCAGGCCCGACCACAGCCCGGTCGCCAACCCTGCGACGTAGGCCGCGCCTAATGCCGTCGTCTCGTGCACCACCGGGCGCACCACCTCCACCCCCAGGACGTCGGCCTGTAACTGCATCAGGAAATTATTGACCGTCGCGCCGCCGTCTACTTTGAGCGCGGTCAGTTCGACACCGGCGTCCACCTGCATCGCCTCCAGCACATCCTGCGTCTGGTAACAGATCGATTCGAGCGTGGCGCGGACGACGTGGGCGCGGGTCACGTAGCGGGTGAGGCCCACGATGACGCCACGGGCGTCCATGTCCCAGTAGGGGGCAAAGAGACCCGAAAAGGCCGGGACAAAGTAGATGCCGCCCGCGTCCTCGACGCTCTGGGCGATCGCTTCCGTCTCGGCGGCGTCCTGGATGAGGCCCAGGTTATCGCGCAGCCATTGGATCGCCGCGCCGGTGATGGCGATGGAGCCTTCGAGCGCGTAGGTCGCGCCCGATGGCAGGCCGTAGGCCACGGTGGTCAGCAGGCCACTCTGCGAAGGAACCGGCTCGCCGCCGGTGTTGAGCAGCATAAAGCACCCAGTGCCGTAGGTGTTCTTCGCCTCGCCCACATCGTAGCACGTCTGCCCAAAGAGAGCCGCCTGTTGGTCCCCCAGGTCGCCACAGACCGGCACCGCGCCACCCAATGGTCCGTTGAGTTGCGTCGTACCGTAGAGGGCCGGGTCGGACGAGGGGCGGATGGCGGGCAGCATCTGGCGCGGGATCGCGAGCATCTCGAGCAGCTCGTCGTCCCAGTCGAGTGTGCGCAGGTTCATCAGCATCGTGCGAGAAGCGTTGGTCACGTCGGTGACGTGCGCTCCGCCGGTCAGGTTCCAGATGATCCAGGTATCTATGTTGCCAAAGATCGCCTCGCCCGTCTCCGCCTTTCTCCGCAATCCGGGGACATTGTCGAGCAACCATTTCAGCTTGGGGCCAGAAAAGTAGGTGGCGACGGGCAGGCCGGTTTTCTCGCGCAAGACCGGCTCCAGCCCGGCGGCGATGAGCTGTCGGCACAGCTCTCGCGTGCGCGTATCCTGCCACACGACCGCGTTGCAGAGCGGCTCGCCGGTGTCGGGATCCCAGACGACGGTCGTCTCCCGTTGGTTGGTGATGCCGATGCCCGCGATCTCGGCTGGCTCGATCCCGCCTGCCGCCAGCGCGCCTTCGATGACGTGGCGCGTCCTTGTCCATATCTCAGCGGCGTCGTGCTCGACCCAACCGGGCTGAGGATAAATCTGGGCGTGCTCCTCGTACATCGAACCGACCACCTGGCCCCGCCGGTCGAAAATCATAAAGCGGGTGCCGGTGGTGCCTTGATCCACGGCGGCTGCACATTTCGTCATACGGCTTTTCCTTTCTGCTCCCGCAGCATCGCGCGCACCTGCTCTGCTGCCCCGCCGACGATGGGATCGCCGTGACCGGGGCACAGCACATCGAAATCCAGGTCGACCAGGCGGCGGATGGAAGCGACGGCCTGCTCCATATCTTGGGTAAAGGGCTTGGGTGGAAGCCCCAGTCGGTTACCTCGGCGGTTGATTGCGTCGCCCGATATGAGCAACCTCTCGGCTGGAACGTACAGGGCGATGGAGCCCGATGTGTGGCCCGGCGCGTGGACGATGGTCACGCCGCTCAGTACGTCGAGCGTCTGGCTCTCTTCTATCAGCACATCTACGGACACAGGCTCCGCGTGGAACACGAGCGACATCACGCGAAAGATCAGCCGCATCACGATCCCGTGCGGCAGCGGCGGAGGCTGCTCGCTGGCGATGAAGGGAGCGTCGTCCGGGTGAGCCAGCACGGTCGCCCCCGTCTGGCGCTTGAGCTTGGCCAGGCCGCCCACGTGATCGATGTGATGGTGCGTGAGGAGAATGCGGGTCAAGTCGGTCGGAGCGCGGCCCAGGCTCCGGATATACTCCAGGATGGTTGCTGCGCTGCGGGGCATGCCGGTATCCACCAGCGTCAATGTCTCGTCCAGCAGCAGATAGACGTTGGCGCCATCCACGCCTGGAACGCGATGTACGTTTGAGATGATTTCCATTGTTAACCTCCGTGAATGATCAAGCGTCATTTCGAGCGACCGCAGGGAGCCGAGAAATCTCGCGTTGGTGGGATTGGAGACTCTTCGACTCCACTACGCTCTCCTTCGGCAAGCTCAGGACAGGCTGCTCAGGGTGACGAATTAGCACGAGTTATGTGTTCTCTACATTTTGATCCATCCGCGCCCGCAGGCGTTGGTACTCGTTCGAGGCCGCGTAGCGGCGAAGTTTCTCGATGCGTCGAACCATCATCGGGTGGGTGGTCAGCGCCTCGCCCAGGCCAGACAGGGCGTGATCGTCCTCCGCCTCGATGCGCTGGAGCGTCCGCTCCAGGCCAGCCCGCGTGCGAGCGTCCTTTCCCGCCGCCAGCTTGACCAAGGCCGTGATCGCTTTGTGAGGCTTGCCGCAGGCCAGCAGCCCGGCCCGGTCGGCCGAGTACTCGCACGCGCGGTTCCACCACAGAAAGGCCATCGTCAGGATCGCCGAGGCCACAAACGGGCTGGGGATGCCGGCCATCCCTCCCACCAGCGAGTTGAGCCGGGTATGCCCCAGGCGCACGTGGCCCAGCTCGTGGCCCAGGATGAAGCGTATCTCGTCCGCGTCCATCACCTGCAAGAGCGGCGCGTGGAGCACCACGACCTTGGGCGACGAGAGGCCAAAGGTGTAGGCGTTCAGCCTGTTGCTGGGCGCGACAAAGACGTGCACCAGGCCCGGCTGCAAGCGGTCCATGCTTTCGGCGGCTAGGGCGGCCAGGGCGGGCATGTCCTGCGGCGTGACCTGTCTGGCCCGCTCCATCAGCGACCGGTGGTGCGAGCGACTGAGCGCGTAGGAGAGCGCCACCATCGCCACGACGAACACAAAACTGAGGCAGACGGTCGCCGTGGCGGTCAGGGCGATGACGAAAAAGACCAGGAACAGCGTGAACGCCAGGATGAGCCGCTCGTTGGCGTAGCGATAGGCGGTTGTGTTGTAGGGTATCCTTATCCGCACGTCCATCTCAGGTTCGTATCGCTCGTTCGTCGTTTTCACGTTTCTGAATTTCGTCTCTACCGGCCACATCGCTCGCCAGGGGCGGCCTCTGTTTCCAAAAGCCGGTGGCCTGTTCAAAGGCGTGGGCCAACTGCAACACGCCAAAATCGTCCCGATGCCGCCCCACGATCTGGACACCTACGGGGACCCCCCCTGGCGTAAAGCCGCAGGGAACCGAGATGGCCGGAAGTCCCAGGACAGAGATATAGTAACAGGACTTCATCCAGTCGATGTACGTCTCCATCGTCGTCCCGGCGATCTCGGTGACGTAACGCCGGCTCACGTCGAAGGGGGGCACCTGGCTCACCGGCAGGATCAGGAACTCGCGAGTCTCCATAAACTCGCGCGCGCGGTGGTACAGCTCCGTGCGCTTGATCTCAGCCTGCCCGATCTGCGGGCCGCGCAGTTTCATCCCCTCGTCGACGTTCCAGATGACGGTCTCTTTGATCTGATGCCGGTGCGTCTTGAGCAGTTCGGCATAGCTCAGTTCAAAGTGCCATGCCCGCCAGACCTTGAACACTTCGTCTGCGTCGGCAAAGTCCGGCTCTCCGTCCTCGATCACGCACCCCAGCGACTCGAACACGTGCCGTTGCCCGTCGATGGCCGCCGTCACCCGGGGGTCTACCGGCAGTTCCCCGAAATCGCGGCTCCACCCGATGCGCACCCCCGTGAAATCCCGCTCCAGCGGGCGGCGAAAGAGGCTGCCCGGCTCGGTGATGGCGATGGGGGAGCGCGGATCAGGCCCGGCCATCGTGCTGAGCAAGAGGGCTGCGTCCTCCACCGTGCGCGCCATCGGTCCTGCCACCGAGAGCGGCGACCAGCCGGACAGGGTGGGCCATTTGGGCACCCGGCCGGGCGAGGTGCGGAATCCCACGACGTTGCAAAAGCTGGCCGGATTGCGCAGCGAACCGCCCATGTCGCTGCCGTCGGCGATGGGCAGCATCCCGCAGGCAAGCGCCACCGCCGCCCCACCGCTGCTGCCGCCGCAGGTCTTGCTCGTGTCGTACGGGTTCAGCGTCTCGCCAAAGACCTCGTTGTAGGTCTGCGAGCCGGCCCCGAACTCGGGCGTGTTCGTCTTGCCGATGGTGATCGCCCCCGCATTTTTCAGCCGCTCCACGATCAGCGCGTCGTGATCCGGCACGAAATCCGCGTAAATGGGCGATCCAAAGGTGGTGCGGATCCCCTGGGTCGGCGTCAGATCCTTGTAGGCGATGGGAAGCCCGTGCAGCGGACCGACCTCCTCGCCGCGGGCAAGCGCCTCGTCGGCGGCAGCGGCCTGTTCCATTGCTTGCTCCGGCAGCAGCGTGACGATGGCGTTTACCTTTGGATTGATCCGGTCGATCTGAGCCAGGTGCGCTTCCATCACCTCTCTGGCAGATAGCTCCCCGGCCCGAATGCGACGGGCTAATTCGGTGGCTTGCATGAAGCAGATTTCTGACATGGTACTCCTGTAGCTAGAACAGCGGATGACAGGACAGCAGCGGATCAGTGGCTTTCAATCTTCCAGGCGCTCGTAGAATGGTTTGGGCTCGAGTTCCTTGAACTCGCCCGCTCGCGCCAGGCATCTTCTCACATCCAGGCAGAGATGGCATTTTGAGACATAGCCCTCTTGTTCTTGGTAGCCGAACTGCTTGCCCAGGTCGTAGAGGGCTTGCAGGTTGATCAGCAGCGCCTTGAGCACGGGCATTTCATCCAGGTCGATGCCCCGGCAGATGGAATCGAGATTCCGGGCGTCGCCCAGAGAGAGGCCGCCGCAAAAGCCGGGGATAAAGTTGCAATAGTTATCCACGTGGATGTGCCAATCGCGGATCAGTTCGCGCCGGCATGACGCGCCAAAGAAATGGCTTGCCGGATACTGTTTGTAGAGGTAGCCAAGCTGGTAGGGTACCCGCCCGTTGGCGAACAGCTCCACGTGCTGAAGGCCGTGCCCGGCTCTTTGCAGGTAATCCTCGAAAGCGAGCGTCCCTTTCAAGCCAAGCTGCCTGAACTGTTCGCAGAAAAAGTATTGATAGACGATCACGTTGCCGCCAAAGATGGGCTGGCTGATGCGGATCGCTCGCTCCGTGCGCTCGAAGGGGATCTGCTCCAGGATGAACGGGTTGGCGCTGATGAGGATGCCGTCCAGTCCGGCGTGCTTGAGCGCGAGCAGCTTTTCTCTCGTCGTCGCGTCGTCCCGGCACCAGAAGCAGTTCGTCTCGACAAAGGTGGAGGAGATGTCGAGCCGGTCGGCCAGTTCCGTCAGTTGGAGGAGGAGATCAAAGTTGAGAAAAGGCTCGCCGCCGCTGAAATGAATGCCCTCGTTGACGCCGATCCGGCCTGAATGAGGATATTTCCCGCGCAGCTTGTCGGCCAGTTGGCTCAGGATCGCCTCCGCGTCCTCCACCGAGAGCCAGTCCGCCTCCCACCGGGGCGAGCAGGCGTACATGCAGTGCTTGCAGGCGTTGGTGCACTGGTAAGAGAGCAAGACGCCGCCCGAAAATGGCTCCGGTATAGATAGTCGGTTCATCTTGACCGTATTGTACTCCAGATAGCAGTCTGTTTCAAGGTTCACTATCTATCGTTTTGAGTGCAAGCGCAAAGTGTATATCCACGTCATCACGATTGTACTCACCAAAGCCACAGCTCTCGTAAAGCCGAATGGCCTCTTCCCAATCAGGCTCTGTCGAAACTCGTACTTGCGTAAAGTTTTTCTGACGCGCTACGTCGAGCAGATGTGTAACCAGGGCGTGACCAATCCCCCGGCGTCGGTGCGTCCGCTTTACCGACATTCGAACAATACGGCCTCTGTCGTTGTCCTCAGTAATCAACGCTCCCGCACCAACTAACTCGCCGTCGACCTCGACCACGACGAAAATGTGGCCGGACTCGACGTAATTTGCTGCAATGTCATCGAGGTCTGGATTGCACGTCTCGTCTATCCAGCCAAAGCGCTCCCCAAGGCCAGTCAAGATCAACCAGCGCACTCCGTCTTGGTCTCGCGGCTCAAACGACCGAATGAGCAAGGCCATTATTCTGTGCTCTTCAAAGGGTTTTCGTTGGGATAACAGCACAGCACGTTGTCCATGTATTCGATGCCGCAAAAGTACGGACATATCGAGACATTCTTCACTGCACATCTGTGTTCGTTCGTTTCTGTCGCTTCATTCCACGGGCACTTGTCCTGCTGCCATTGAATTCTACCCGCTGGCGTTGCCAAATCAATGTCCATGTTCGCTCCGTCCAGTTTTCTAATCGTTGTGTTCATTGGACTCCTCTGTCGCGCGGGCCGATCAACCCAGCGCCAACGGTCAACTCCTGCATTTCTCGCGTGATCTCTTGCTGCCGGGCCGTCTGGATCGTCAACGTCAACTCTTCGATCAACCGATCGGCGTTCTGAGAGGCCGCTTCCATGAGCTGATAGCGCGCCGAGTGCTCCGCCGTGGCCGAATCGAGCAGCAACCCGTACAGGCTGACCGCCGCCCACTGCTCGACGGCGCGGGCGTACAAGCTCGACGGATCGGTCTCGATGATCGGCGGAGGCCACGGCTCGTCTTGCGCGTCACCAGAGGATTGCTCCAACTCAGGAAAGCACGGGGGAATCAGGCGCGTCGCCGTAGGCTCGTAGCGTCCCAGGCCACGATAGGCGTTGTAGACCAGGTCGACCGCGTCCAGCTCGCCCCCCTCGTAGCGCGCCAACCATTGACGGGTCAGGTCAAACGCCAGCGCGGAGGATGGCAGCCCGGCGACCGATAGCTGGCCCGACCAGTCTGGCGCTCGCTTCCGCCGCCGAAAGATACGTTGAACGCGGGTTCCCAGCACTGCAAGTTCCACCTGTGCGCCCGCGGCCTCCTGGTCCGCCAGGTGTTGCTCCGCTCGCTCGACGACCGTCACGTTGAACCGACCGCACAACCCCCGCTCGCTCCCGACCACCAGGGTCACGACCTGCCTCTGTTCCAGTTCCTCTTCTTCAACGGAGGAGACAAAGCGTTTGGTAAATCGGCCAACGAGACCCGGTCCTCTCTCCTCCCTTTTTGCGGGGACAGAGGGGGTGAGATGATGGTCTCCAACCAACTCCTCCGCCAACCGGGTGCGTCCCTTCGCCGGGAGGTGAGACGCGACCAGCGGCAGGATCGCCGTCACCTGTTCGCCATACCGCCGCACGTTCTTGCTCCGATTGAGTGCCATCCGCCAGCTTCCCAGCGAGATCGTGCGCAGCGCGTTCAGGATCGGCTTGACGGTGCGGATGTGCGCGAGGCGGATCTGGGCGCGTTCCCGTTCCTCGATCATATCGGCTCAGTACGTCTCAAAGCGCTCGAGATCCCAGACGAATACCACCGCCCCACCGAGCGCGGTTTTCACAGACTTGGAGTGGGGCGAGAGGCTGTCTCTTCCCGGCTCGGCGGACTCCACGTGGGCCGGAGAACGGCAGCTACTGCAAATAATATCCAAAATCTTGGGCAGATCCCGAGCTCGCACGGCGATAAAGAGCGTCTTTTGGGCCTGGCGCAACATGCCGCCGCGGCTCTCGGTAAACGTCGCCGTGTGTCCGGCGTTGATCAGGGCGTGCAGGACGTCTTCCGCCTCGTCTCGCGGTATTACGGCCATCACCATCTTCATTCGCTTCCCCCTTTGTCGAGCCAGGCTGTGTGATAGTCGGCTATCGCATCGAGCAATACGTTCCGCATCTCCGGGTCGAGTTCACCGCTGCGGTCGAGCTGGTACAAAATCTCTGGATGCCTGGCCCCGAGATACACCAGCAGGCCGCGTTCAAAGGCAGAGACATCGTCGAGCGGGACGTCGTCGAGATACCCCTCGGTGGCCGCCAGCAAACTCGCGATCTGCAAAGCCAGCGGGAGCGGCTGGTGGGCGGGCTGGGTGAGCACGGCCCGCAGCCGCTCGCCCCGCCGAATCTGGCGCTGGGTGACCGCGTCCACCTCGATGCCAAAGCTGGAAAAGCGGGCCACCTCCTCGAACTGGGCCAATTCGACCCGCAGCCGGCCCGCCACGTCGCGCATCGCCGCCGTCTGCGCCGCCCCGATCAGGCGCGAGACCGACAGCCCCACGTTCACGGCGGGCTTGACGCCGCGATTGAAGAGGTCCGCGTCGAGCACGATCCGCATATCCGTGGTGCAGATCAGGTTCGTGGGGATGAAGGCGACGATGTTGCCCCGCTGGGTCTCGACGATGGGCATCGCCGTCAGCGAGCTTCCCTCCCCCTCGCCCAGCTTGCAGGCGCGCTCCATCAGCCGCGCGTGCAGGTAATGGACGTCGCCGGGATACGCCTCGCGGCCCGGCGGACGGCGCAGCAAGAGGCTCAACTCGCGGTAGGCGCCGGCGTGCTTGGTCAGGTCGTCGTAGACGATCAGCACGTCGTGGCCCTCGTGCATCAGGAACTCGGCCATCGTGCAGCCGGCGTAGGGCGCGAGATAGCGCAGCGCGGGCGGGTCGTCGGGGCTGGAGGCGACGACGGTGGTGTAGGCGAGCGCGCCGCCCCCGCGCAGCGTCTCGATGACGGCGAGGGTCGACGATTTCTTCTGGCCGATGGCGACGTACACGCAGAGCACGTCGCTATCCCGCTGGTTGAGGATCGCGTCGACCGCCAGCGTCGTCTTGCCCGTCTGCCGGTCGCCGACGATCAGCTCGCGCTGCCCGCGCCCGATGGGCATCAGCGCATCGACGATCTTGAGGCCGGTGTGCAATGGTGTGACCGTTGGCATGCGCTCAAGAATGCCTGGCGCTTCGCGCTCCAGGTAGCGGAACTCGCCCGTATCGGTGGGGCCGCGTCCATCCAGGGGCCGGCCCAGCGGGTCCACCACCCGGCCCAGGAGCTGACGGCCCACCGGCACGCGCAGCCGCTCGCCGGTCGACGTCACCAGGTCGCCGCCCCGGATGCCCTCGTCGGGGCCGAGCAGGATCACGTCGATGCGGTCGTGGTCGAGGCTGAGGATGAGGCCCTGCACACCGGTGGGGAACGTCAGCAGGTCGTCGGTACAGGCCTGGTGCAGCCCCGAGAGCCTGGCCACGCCATCGCCCACGCGCTGCACAATGCCGACGTTTCGAAAGCGCACCTCGCAGTCCAACCGGTCGGCCTGCTGGCGCAGGACGCGGAGCAGCGCCGGGGTGTCGGGCCGGGCGCGGCCCGAGTCGGCGTGGGCGGCGGTGTCGTCGCTGATGCAGCGAACCACGCCCGCCTCCTCGAAGCGCACCTGGCAATCCTGTCGATCGGCCTGCTCGCGAAGCGCCTGGAGCAACGACTCTACGTCGGGCCGTGCGTTCTTCTTATCCTGTTCGTTCACCGGTAATCACTTCCAGTTACTATCCACCCCGTCATTCCGAGCTGCCTGCCCTGAGCCTGTCGAAGGAACCGAAGGGAGAGCGGACGCTGCACGTCCGACGGAATCTCGCGTCGGAATCGTGCTTGCAATCGCAAATGGAGATTCCTCGATTCGCTGCGCTCACTCGGAATGACGCGCCAGAGGAACGCGAGCGGCCATCATCTCCGTCAAGGTCTCTCGCATCTCGGCGGTCAGCTTGCCGCTGCGATTGAGCTTGGGCAAAAGTTCGGGGTGCTCGGCCTGGAGACGGTCCAGCAGCTCGCTCTCGAACGCAGGCACGTCTTCGGGCGCGATGCCGTCGAGAAACCCCTCGGCGGCCGCCAGCAGGATCACGACCTGCGCGGCAAGGGGGAGCGGCCGGTTGGCAGGTTGCCGGAGCACGGCCCGCAGCCGCTCGCCGCGCCGGATCTGGCGCTGCGTCGCCTCGTCGACCTCCGCGCCAAAGCGGGCAAAGCGGGCCACCTCCTCGAACTGGGCCAGTTCCAGCCGCAGCTCGCTCGCCACCTCGCGCATCGCTTCCGTCTGCGCCGCCCCGCCCACGCGAGAGACCGACAGCCCCACGTTCACGGCGGGCTTGACCCCCCGGTTGAACAGGTCGGCGTCGAGCACGATCTGTCCGTCGCTGATCGAGATCAGGTTGGTGGGGATGTAGGCGGCGATGTTGCCGCGCCGCATCTCGACGACGGGCAGCGCCGTCAGCGACCCCCCGCCCTCCTCCTCGCCCAACTTGCAGGCCCGCTCGAGCAGCCGCGCGTGCAGGTAAAAGATGTCGCCGGGGTAGGCCTCGCGGCCCGGCGGCCGGCGCAGGAGCAGGCTCAGCTCGCGGTAGGCGTCGGCGTGCTTGCTCAGGTCGTCGTAGACGATGAGCACGTCGCGGCCCTCGTGCATCAGGAACTCGGCCATCGTGCAGCCGGCGTAGGGCGCGAGGTAGCGCAGCGCGGGCGGATCATCGGGGCTGGACGTGACGACGGTCGTGTACGCCATCGCGCCGCCGCGGCGCAGCGTCTCGATGACGGCGAGGGTGGACGATTTTTTCTGGCCGACGGTGACGTAAACGCAGAGCACGCCGCTCTCTCGCTGGTTGAGGATGGCGTCGACGACGAGCGTCGTCTTGCCCGTCTGCCGGTCGCCGACGACCAGCTCGCGCTGCCCGCGCCCGATGGGCACGAGCGCGTCGAGGATCTTGAGGCCGGTGTGCAGCGGCGTGTCCACCGGCGCTCGCTCCACGATGCCCGGCGCGTCGCGCTCCAGGTAGCGGAACTCGGTCGTCTCGACCGGCCCGCGCTCGTCGAGCGGCTCGCCCAGCGGGTTCACGACCCGGCCAAGCAGTTGGTGGCCCACCGGCACGCGCAGCCGCTCGCCGGTCGAGGTCACCTGGTCGCCGCCCTGGATGTCCTCGTCGGGGCCGAGCAGGATCACGTCGATGCGGCTGTGGTCGAGGTTGAGGATCAGGCCCCGCACGCCGGTGGGGAAGGTCAGCAGGTCGTCGGTGCGCGCGCGAGGCAACCCCGAAAGCGTCGCCACGCCGTCGCCGACGTGCTGCACCGTGCCCACATCGTGGAAGCGGACCCCCTTGTCCAGTCGCTCGGCCTTCTGGCGGAGGGCCTGGAGCAGCGACGGCGTGTCGGGCTGCGCGCGCGCTAGGTCGGGGAGCGAGGCTGCCGCGCCGCTGATGCGCCCCACCGCGCCCGCGTCCTCGAAACGCACGTCGTTGCCCTGCTGGTCGGCCTGCTCGCGAAGCGCCCGCAGCAGCGAGGCTACGTCGGGCTGGGCGTTCTCATTCCGTTTCTGTTCCGTCACCGGTCATCCGCTCCTTGAGCGCCTGCGAGACAGTGTCGCGCAGTTCGGCCAGTTGACCGCCGATGGAGTTATCCACCAGCGTGTCGCCCAGGCGCACCCGTAGCCCCGCGGCCAGCGCGGGGTCGGTCTTCAATTCCAGGTCCACGTGACGGTCGGCCAGCGCCGTGAAGGTGCGGGCGAGCAACCCCTGCTGTTCGGGCGAGAGGGGCTGCGCGGTCGTCACGTGGGCGGTGGGAGTGCGGTCGCCCAGCGAGCGGCGGAACGTCTCGACCCGCTCCATCTCGCTGCGCCCCAGCTCCCAGATGCGGTCGTTGAGCTGCTGGACGAGCGCGTCATGCACCTCGGGCGGCGCGGCGCGCTCGATCACCCAACTGCACAGTTCCAGGATGGTGTCCAACAGCTCGTCGTGGAAATCTTCTACCGTCTGTTGACGCAGCCGGTGGGCGTCGGTGTGCGCCTCGACGAGGATGCGCTCGACCTCGGCCTGGGTCTCTTGCAGCAGGGTCGCCCGCTCGTCCCGGGCCTGCTCCTGGGCGCGGGCGATGATGGCGGCGGCCTCTTCCTCGGCGCTCGCCAGCCGCGCCTCCAGCTCGGCGCGCAACGTCTCTGCGTCCTCGCGATCCTGGGCGATCTGTTCGGCCAACCGCTTCCGCTCGGCCCGGCGCGCCTTGACGCTGCGCGTCACGGGCCGGAAGAGAAACCAGTAGAGCAGCGCCGCCAGCGCCAAAAAGTTGACGATCTGAAAAATGATGGTCGCAACGTCCAGATTTAGCATGCGCCAGCTCCTAGAAGAAACGGTCGAGGAGTGGGTTGGCAAAGATCAGGATCAAGACGACCAACAACACATAGATCGCCGTCGATTCGAGCAGCGCCATCGCGATGAGCAGCGTGGTGCGCAATTGTCCGGCGACTTCGGGTTGGCGGGTCATTCCTTCGAGCGCCTTGAGCACGGCCCGACCCTCGACGATGGCCGGGACGAGCGTGCCCAGCAAGATGCCCACGCCTGCCACGATGATTGTGACGATAGTAACGAGTGTTCCGGGTTCCATTTCTGCCATGTACGAGTTTCCTCCTTTGGTTTCGATTAGGCTGGATTTGTTATCCGGGTCAGATTTGTTATCCAACTATCGGAGCGAGCGCTGGTTGAGTAGGCCCGAAGGGCCGTATCGAAACCAAGCGAGCGGGGCCGTATACATAACCCGCTTGGTCTCGATACGTCGCTTCGCTCCTACTCGACCGGCGCTGGCTTTGAACAGTTACATCCATTCGATTATTCACTGATTATTCGCCTTCCTCCAATGCCGCGCCGATGTAGACGGCGGCCAGGGAGGTAAAGATATACGCTTGCAGCACGCCGGTGAACATGCTGAACCCCATCAGGATCAGCGGTACACCCGGCGGGATCAACATAAAGATGACGGCGACGATTAGCTCGGTGCTGATGACGTTGCCAAAGAGACGGAGCGTGAGCGAGAGGGTGCGGCTCAGTTGGCCGACGATCTCGAGAGGCAGCATAAAGATCGGCGAGGAGAGGCTCTTGAGATAGCCGAGCGCCCCCTTGCCCCGGACGCCAAAGTAATGGACGGCGAAAAAGACGGCGATCGCCAGCGCCAGCGGCGTGTTGATGTCGCGCGTCGGCGTGACGATAGGCAACATCTTATCCCTTTCTAGGGGAAGCCAGGGCAGTACACCTTGTAGTTCATCGGGCACCGGGATTGCTGGCAGGACGCCCAGTACGTTTGCGCCAGCAATAAAGATAATCAGCGCGCCGAGGAAGGGCAAGAATGGCTCGGCAGACTGGCCCATCACGTCCGAGATGATGTCGTTCAAAAAGCCGACCAGCATCTCCAGGACCGTCGGCCAGCGTTGGCGCGCCAGGATCACGCCCCCCACGACGAGGGCCATCATCACCCAGGTCGAGATGACGGTGTCGCGCACGGGGATGCCGAAGGGGGTGAATACTACTTGTGGGAAAACGTTGTCCATGTTTTAACTCTCCAGGCTATACTCCAGCGAGCAAGCCACAGTCCGACAAAAGCCAGCAACCCTGGCACAATACCGCGTTGCAAAGCAGCGATCAACACACCAGCCACGAGCCCCCAACGCAACAACGCGCTCCCCGCGACCCAAAGGACGACGTGGCGAGACGCCGCGGGACGGAGACGCCCCACCGCCCAGCGCAAGGTCAACGCATTCAACACGCCGACCGCTCCGCCAGCGAATAGCCAGAATGCAACCGTCATTCTGCCTGCTCCGTTTCGTCCTGGGCGGCGCGTTTTTTCTCCCGTGCTTCCATTCGCTGGATCGAACGGATCACGTTGTAAAATCCCGTAAAGATGCCCATCGCCAGCAGCCCCAGCGTAAGGCCGTAGCCCGTGCCCAGTCGGCGGTCCAACTGATGCCCCAGCAATACCCCACCAAAGATCGGAACCGCCAGGTCCCATCCCAACGTCGTCAGCGCCACGGCGTCGCGCCAGGCGGCTCCCAGTTCGTTTCGTTTATTTCTGTTCATCGGTAGTCAATTTGCGCCATCCGTCATTCCGAGCTGCCTGCCCTGAGCCTGTCGAAGGGACCGAAGGGTGTCGAGGAATCTCCACTTGTGCTTGCAATCGTAAGTGGAGATTCCTCGACTCCACTCCGCTGCGCTTCGTTCCGCTCGGAATGACGCTTGGGCGAAGCGCTTGGAATGACGCTCAGGTGAACCACTCCTTGCTCAAATCTTGCCACTCTGGATTCTCACGCTCGATGAGCCAGATTTTCTTCTCGCGCCGCCATTTCTTGAGTTGCTTTTCCTGCGCGATGGCGTCGCGGATGTCGG
>Ga0180434_10002306_pt1 | contig 25828 bp, 25 predicted proteins | sample SS_ome_7_FD_132453 | JGI IMG/M metagenome (GOLD analysis project Ga0180434, IMG submission 132453) | Hypersaline lake sediment archaeal communities from the Salton Sea, California, USA - SS_1_D_2 metaG | ecosystem: Environmental > Aquatic > Non-marine Saline and Alkaline > Hypersaline >... | reverse complement strand
CCCGGTCATTTTGAGGGCGGTTAGCTCAGTTGGTTAGAGCACCTGCTTTACACGCAGGGGGTCAGAGGTTCAAGTCCTCTACCGCCCACCATCCATTCAGGTAATATCACTACCACCCTTCAGCTTCAGGCTATTCACTCCTTTATCTCTTCCGAGATTGGATTGGGGTAGTGACGTTAGCTCTCTCCCTCATTTCTGCGAAGACATATAAGAAAAATATGTAATAGGAGGGCTAAAGGGGGGCACTGTCAGGCTGCTGAAATACGAGGGTTGGCAGTGATTCTCGCAGGATAGCTCCTTTTGAGGTAGCCGGCTCGCCGCTACCTCAGGTCAGCAGACGCTGATAGCATCCAGAAGACTGTCTCCCGCTGTTGCCAACACACCCCGGCGGCGTTTTACCTGATACTCTCTGCCGCCTGCACCCTGGGTCTCGTGAACATGCCGAGAAGCCGAAACCGCCACAACTTTTACGTCTTTTTATCATGCAGAATCCACGGATTGAGAGGTTGTAGTCTGCCCTTGACGGGACTATAATATTCTTTGCTGGAGGGCAGCAGGCGTGGGAGGAAATGAAGTTCAAGAGGATACTCGTCTCGGTTAGTGGGAGCATGGCGGATGAAGAGGCAGTCAGACTGGCGTGCCGACTGGCCAGGAAAGACAGGGCAGAAGTCCTGGCCGTATACGTCATCCCGATAGAACGGACCCTGCCGCTGGACACGGAGATCGGAGGGGAGGTAGAGAAGGCAGAGGCAGTGCTAGAGCGCATAGAGAAGGTCGCGGGAGAAGAGGCCTGTGCCGTTGAGACTGATCTCCTCCAGGCGCGAGATACTGCACCGGCCATCGTGGATGAGGCGGTAGAGAGGCAGGCTGACCTGATTCTGATGGGGGTTGTCTATCAGAAGCGCTTTGGGCAGTTTAGCCTCGGAGAGACGGTTCCCCACGTGCTGAAGAATGCACCCTGCCGGGTCATCCTCTACCAGCACTACCCTTCGTGAGCGAGGTCAGGCAGTGAAGGTTATTATCATGGGCTGCGGGCGGGTCGGTGGTCGCCTGGCGGGTCTGCTGGAGAGCGATGGCCATGACGTTACCGTCTTGGACAATGACTCCTACAGCTTCCGCCGACTGCCGCCGGGATTCAGAGGAACTGCTTTGCTGGGCAACGGGATCGACGTCGACGTCCTGCGCCGGGCGGGAATAGAGGAAGCCGACGCGTTTGTGGCGGTGACCCAGGGGGACAATCGTAACGTGATGTCTTGCCAGATCGCCAGGCATATTTTCCACGTCCCACGGGTGCTGTGTCGCATCTATGACCCCCTTCGCCGCGACCTCTTTGAGGGCCTGGGGCTGGAAGCGGTCAGCCCGACGACCATCTTCGCGCAGATATTGAGAGAGAAACTGGAGTCACCGGCGCCGCAAAAGGAAACCCGCGCCGAGGAGACCTGAGCATGTACATTATTGTCGTCGGTGGAGGAAGGGTAGGGTACTACCTCACCAGGGCCCTGCTCGACCAGGACCATGAGGTACTCATACTGGAGAAGAACGCCGCTATCTGCTCCGTGCTAAGTGAGGAGTTGGGCAGTGTTGTAGTGCGTGGAGACGGCTGCGAGACAACCACTCTGAGCAGCGTCGGCACGGGGCGGGCGGACATGCTTGTCTCCGTAACCGGCGATGACGAGGACAACCTGATTGCCTGTGAGGTGGCCAAGCACCTCTTTCACGTCCCCCGGACCATTGCCCGTATTCGCAACCCGAAGAACGAGGAGATCTTCAAGAGGCTGGGGATTGACGTGACCATCAACAGCACCAAGCTCATACTGGAGAGCATCGAAGGAGAGGTGCCCACGCACGCTCTCACCCACCTTTTTGATATCCGGGAACAGGGACTGGAGCTGGTGGAGGTGAGAATACCGGCGAACGCCAGCACGGTGGGCAAGCCGGTCAAGCAGCTGGACCTCCCCAGCGGTAGCGTGCTATCCTTGATCGTCCGCAAGGCGCGGCGGCCGATTGTCCCCACCAGCACCACTGTACTCCAGGCGGAAGACCAGGTGATAGCCGTCACTTCCCCCGACTCTGAGAACGAGCTCCGGGCCATTCTGAGGGGTGAGGAACTCTCACGGGCCTCTGGCAGCACCTGATTCCCCCACAGCCTTGAGGAGGTCTTTTTATTATCACGGGCAACCCCGGCCGGCTCTGGTCAGTCGTGACCGTTCTCCTCGTAGTCATCACCATTACTGGCGGTCTATTTGCCTGGTCAACCTGCCGCCCCGGCCGACCGGTCGAGATAATCCTGCCGCCGGAAGAACAGACTGAGGGCTCTATTGCCGTCAGCGGCGCAGTGGCTAACCCGGGGTACTACCCGGTTACGGGAACCGATTCACTGGAAGCCATTCTCGCAGCGGCGGGAGGCCTCACCGAGAACGCCTCCCTCGGTGATCTCAGGCTCTTTGTGCCCCAGGCTGGCAACACTACACCCCCGCAGAGAATTGACATCAACCGGGCCGAGGCCTGGCTCCTGGAGGTGCTGCCGGGAATAGGCCCAACCAGGGCACAGGCTATCGTGCAGTACCGGCAGCAGAACGGCCCGTTCCGCACCACTAGCGAGCTGACCCGGGTGGAGGGTATCGGCCCGGCTATCTATGAAGGCGTAATAGACCTGATCACAGTCGCCGAATAGCCTCGCGGGGCAAGAGACGGTGTCACTTGTCTATCTGAGCTGTGCCTGGACAGCCGGCATCCTCGTGGGATCGTTCTACCGGCTTCCCTTGCCGTTCCTGCTTCTTGCCCTCTTGCCGCTACCATTACTCTTCCTCCACCGTACCCACCGCCGGACTACTGTCCTGGCCCTCCTCTGTATAGTCGCCCTGGCCGGCGGGATTCTGCGCTACCAGCTGAGCCTGCCCGTGGCCAGCGAGGATCACCTCCTGTCCTACGTCGACCGGGGCACGGTAGAGCTGGAGGGGACAATCTGCGACGACGCCGAGGCAGGCGAAAACACGGTCCAGCTACGTCTCTCCCGACTGAGCCTGGCGACCGCCGGAGAGCAGCGTGAGTTGTCCGGTACGGTCCTGTTGTTCATGCCCCCTTATGTCCAATACAGCTACGGGGATGTTCTGCGCGTCACCGGCGAGCTGAGTACCCCGCCCCGGTTCGAAGGGTTCGACTACGCAGCCTATCTTGCCCGCCAGGGAGTCCAGGCGACGATGCTCTACCCCCAGGTGGAGGTGATTGACTCCGGCAGAGGCTCTCCTCCCCTGGCGTGGATATATTCGCTAAGACACCGCCTTTCCCGTGCAGTGGCCGAGGTGCTGCCCGAACCGCACGCGTCCCTTATCCAGGGCGTTGTCCTGGGCATGCGTGGGGGTATTCCGGACTCCCTCAAATCCGACTTCGCTCGCAGTGGTACCAGCCACCTGCTGGCAATATCCGGGCTCCACCTGAGCATCGTCGCCGGGCTTCTTTTGAGCGTGGGCACCCGGCTATTGGGCAGGCGGTGGCACGGACACATCTGGCTGGGTCTAGGCGGCGTCTGGCTCTACGCCATAATCACGGGGATGAACCCGCCGGTCCTGCGAGCAGCAATAATGGCCACCATGTTCCTTACCGCGGGGATGCTGGGCAGGCAGCGTAGCGCCGTCACGGGCCTGACGTTCGCGGCGGCGATTATGGTGGGGGCCAGCCCGCAGACCCTGTGGCAGGTATCATTCCAGCTCAGCTTCCTGGCAATGGTCGGGCTGGTTGCCGTCTCTCCCTTCCTGCAGACATGGGGTAGGGAAATGGTGGACCGGGCTCTGGGCGGGGGAGGGGTGGTGTCATCCGTGTGCCGCTACGCAGTGGACAACCTGGCCGTTACCCTGGGTGTGCTGGCGGCGGTGTGGCCCCTGATTGCCTACCACTTCGGCATAGTATCATTTGTCGCCCCACTGGCCACAGTGCTTGTCCTCCCGGCCCTGCCCTGGGTTATCGGCACCGGCACGCTGGCTGCGGTACTCGGAGCCATTGCCCTGAGCGCAGGGCAGTTGGTGGCGTGGCTGGCGTGGCTCTGCTCGTCTTACATGCTGGTAGTCGTGACCGGCCTGGCAGAAATCCCGGGGGCGTCAATCGAGTCTGTTTCCATTAGTCCCGCACCGGTTCTGACCTACTACGGGGTTTTCGCAGCGGCCGTATGGCTGGGACATCACCGGCGGGAGGCTACGAAGGTGGTCCAGTCCGGTACCCGGCTCCTTGACGCACTCCCCAGACGGTGGACAGTACCACCCTTGGCTGCGGCTGCCGCCCTCGCGGTGATTACCGCGGTCAGCATGCCCGATGACCACCTCCACTTGAGCTTCCTTGACGTAGGCCAGGGTGATGCCATCCTGGTCCAGACGCCCTTCCGCCAGGACATCCTGGTTGACGGCGGGCCCGGCACGGGCAAAGTCGTGGAGGAGTTGAGCAAGAAGATGCCCTTCTGGGATAGGACCATTGATCTGGTGGTTCTCACCCACCCTGACGCCGACCATCTTACCGGCCTGCTCGAGGTCCTGCGGCGCTACCGCGTCAGGCAGGTGCTTTCTCCGCCACTAAAATGCGACTCGGCGCTGTGTGATGAGTGGACCCGCCTGGTGGAAGAGGAGGGAGCCAGACAGACCATCGCCCGGGCCGGCCAGACCATCGATCTGGGCATGGGCCACATCACGGTCAAAGTATTGAACCCCCTGACATCGGTACCTGCCCACATCGGGTCAGACCCGAATGACAGCAGCGTGGTGCTGCGGGTGTGCGCTGGACAGGTTAGCTTTCTGCTCACGGCAGACATAACCTGGCGGTCAGAGGCAGAGCTGCTAGCGCGCCGGGCCTATCTGGAGAGCACGGTACTGAAGGCCGGACACCACGGCTCGGAGACTTCCACTAGCCGCGAGTTCCTGGCCGTGGTCGACCCGCGGGTAGCAGTGATTTCAGTCGGCGCCGGTAACCGCTTCGGCCATCCCGGCAAAGGGGTGCTGGAGAGACTGGCGGCGGAGGTAGAACCGGAGTGCGTGTACCGCACCGACACGCACGGTACGATAGAGTTCATTACCGACGGCCAGAGGCTGTGGGTCAGAACGGAGACAAGATGAAGGTGCAGGAGTACTGACCGTGGATAGCTGGAGAAAGGGGGACACCGGGGACATCGTGTGGACCACGCTGGTGTCATTACTATGCATCGCATGCTTTCCGGCCAATCCCCTCGTCCTGACCGGTGTTCTGGAAGTGAAGACCTACCTGCCGCTATGGATCATCGGGTGGGTCGTATGGGTATTCGGGATGGTGCTGGTGATGGCTCCGATCGTCCTCTTCCCCAGGCGTGGCGGCATCCCAAAAGGCAAGTCCTTCGTCCACACCACGAGACTGGTGGACACGGGGATATACGCCGTTGTGAGGCACCCCCAGTACACTGGAGGGGTCTACGCCATATTCCTTACCACTTTACTCTGGTACCCGCACTGGCTGTTCGCGGTGCTGGGTGTGGCGGGCACGGCAGTGATATGGCAGACCATCCGCGGAGAGGACAGGCACCTGGTGGAGAAGTTCGGTGACGAGTACCGGGAGTACATGGAGAGGGTACCGGGGATGAACGTCTTTCTCGGGCTGGCCCGTTGGCTGGCACGGAGGAGAGAGGGCTTGTCCGGCAGGGGGTGAGCGACATATTGACAAAAAGGTGCATCCGGACTACATTGGACGGACAATGCCCGGGCCGTAGGGGGTGATGCCTATGGCAGAGACCGGCCGGTCCGCCCGTCCAACAGGATGGGGGCTGGCGCATTGACTCCAGTGGAAAGACCCTAGACGAACCCTCACTTAGGGGAGGTGAAGACCATGGCTAAATATCTGTTGCTCTGGGAATTGGACCGTGACAAGATACCGGATGATGCGAAGGCGCGCAGCGAAGGCTGGGCCATGATGCTCGAGATGGTCAAGCAGGACATCCAGGCGGGCTTCCACTCAGACTGGGGCAGCTTCGTGGGTGAGATGAGGGGATACACCGTAAGCGAGGGTGAGCCGGTGGAGCTCGCCAAGACGATGCAGCGGTTCACACCGTTCGTCAGTTTCGAAGTGCACCCGGTGATGTCCGTTGACCAGACGCTTGAGGTCGCCAGGTCCATCGCATAGGTATCAACTACATCCGGCAGGGAGTGAGGGGCCAGCAGGCCTGCGGGCCTGCTGGCCCCTGTTCGCGAGGACTGGGCAGCAGATGTATGGCTTGACCCTCGTGAGGCGCAAAGCCTAGAATATCCTGGACTGGCATGGCACACGGGACAGGCACTAAAGGTTTCGAGCAGGTACGGTGAGGGAGGTTGTCGTCCTGGGGGCGGGGCTTCACCGCTACGGGCTCTTCCCCGAGAAGGGCTTCGTGGCTATGGCAGTTGAGGCCTGCCTGCATGCGTTCGAGGACGCCGGCATCCAGTGGGCTGACGTCGAGGTGGGCTACTGCGCGTCGAGCCGGCAGACCGCCTTCAGCGGTCACACCATCGCCAGCAACCTGGGCACGTTCGGCGCCACTATGACCAACGTTGAGAACGCCTCGGCGAGCGGCTCTTCGGCTTTGCGCGAAGCATACCTGGCAATCGCCTCCGGCCTGCATGATGTCGCCGTCGCCATCGGCGTGGACAAGCTCCAGCAGTACCGCCGTAGCTCCTCCGCGGACGAGGACTCGGTGAAGGCGCCGGAGTCCACCGGGGCCATGATGGGGTTCGCCTTCCGCGCCCACGAGCACATGGCCCAGTACGGCACTACAATCGACCAGCTTGCCATGGTAAGCGTCAAGTCCCACTACAACGCGAGCTTCAATCCCTACGCTCACTTCCAGAACCGGGTGACCCTGGAGGAGGTGCATGCTGCCCGCATGGTGGCCGACCCGCTGACCGTGCTTCACTGTTGCCCCTGGGACGAAGGTGCTGCCGCAGTGGTGCTCTGCGCCGGTGACGTGGTGAGTCGCTTCACTAGCAAACCCTGCCCCAGGGTCCTTGCCTCCGCCTGCACCGGCCTCACCGGGGGTGACCCCCTGGTGGACCTCACCCAGGTTACTGCCTACAAGGCGTATGACATGGCCGGCTGCGGGCCGGAAGACCTGGACCTGCTGGAGGTCCACGATGCCGCCACCATTGAGGAGCTCCTGTACTACGAAGCCCTCGGGCTGTGCCTGCCGGGAGAGGCGGGGCGCCTGATCGAAAGCGGCGCCACCGCAATTACCGGGCCCAGTCCGGTGAACACCAGCGGCGGCCTTATCTCCATGGGACATCCCATCGGGCCGACCGGCCTGGGGCAGATTGCCGAGATACTGTGGCAGATGCGCTGCCAGGCGGGCGGACGCCAGGTACCCGGCAGCCCGAAGCTAGGCCTGGCCCACATGGTAGGCGCGGGCGGTGTTTGTTTCATCCATATCCTGGGTCTGTGACACAGGTGCCTGCACCGTTCTGCTCTCGTACGGGCGGGTAGTGCCGGTTTGCTGCTTGTTCGGGACCCGCAGTGCTTGCCCCAAGGGCAAGAGGGGTCGGTCACAAGGTCATATCCGGGGGAACGTCTCCTTCGGTCATTTGCGCCTTGGAGAGCACGCCGGCATTGCGGCAAAGGGTGGCGGCTCCCTCCGGCAGGCGGAGAGTGTAAGAGGGGCGTAGCCCCACTGCTGCCGAGCGCCGTGTTTACCCGCGGTCCGGACGTACCACCACCTTGCGGGCGTCTCCCTCGCCGGTGCTCTCGGTGATGACATCCGGGTGGTCAGCAAGGGCCAGGTGGATGATGCGCCTTTCGTAGGCGGGCATCGGCTCCAGGGTGAACGGTACCCCCTTGACCCTCACCTGCTCGGCTATGCGCGCCGCCAGGGCCTGCAATGCCTCCGCCCGGCGGCGCTTGTATCCCTCCACGTCAACCACTATCGGCGTCCATATGCTCATTCGATGGTTGACAATAAGGCGTACGATGTACTGCAGGGCGGCCAGGGTCTGTCCGTGCCGCCCGATGAGGATGCCCAGGTCATCCCCCTGCACACTGAATCCTACCGACGGAGGGATTTGCTCCTCGCCGTCGACCATCGGCTCGGTCTGCGGTACGACTACTGCATCCACATCCAGAAGCTCAACCAGTCTCTCCAGTACCTCGCCGGCTATCTCGGCCGCGTCCTGCTCCGGCCCCGGTTCAGGAGCGAGCAGATGCACGCGTATCCGGGCCTCTTCGGCGCCGAGGCCCAGAATGCCGGCCTTACCCTCGCTTATTACGTCTACTCTTACGTTGTCGCGACTGACGTTTAGCTCCTGGAGGGCCAGCTCGATAGCCTCCTCCACGGTCTTGGCGCTGATCTCCAGTGGTTCCATCATCCGATCCTTCTTCCGGTGCAGGCCGTGCCTCCACGATGTCGGCGTCACCGGCTTGTTTCGCTGTCTCCTTCTCCACCGCAGGAGCGGGACGGCGGGTGCTCTTCTGGTCAGTCTGCGGTTTCCCACGTGAGAATAATCCCGCCAGGCCTCCCCAGCCGCTGGTGAAATACTGCATAACTATGCTGATGAGGTTTGACACCACCCAGTACAGGGCCAGGCCGCTGGGAAACTGGAGGGTGAGGAAGGCGAACATCAGCGGCATCATCCACAGCATCATCCGGCTCTGTGCTTGCTGGGCAGGGTCCCCCGTATCCGGCGTCATCATCTTCTGCTGTACCCACATGGACCCGCCAACCAGGATGGGCATGAGCATCATGGTATCGGGGCGGGCCAGGTCCAGCCAGAGGAACTTGCTCTCCAGCGGCACCAGAGAGAATACCCGGGGCCAGGTCACGTAGAGGTGCCGCGAGAGGTTCAGGAACTCCTCCGGGGTGGCTGCCAGGACCCGGATTATGGACTGGTAGAGGGCAATCCACACCGGCATTTGGATGGCCATAGGTAGCAGGCATCCGGCAGGGCTCACGCCGGACTGCTTCATCAGGGCCATCTCTTCCTGGGAGCGGCGGCGCCTGTCCTTGGCGTACTTTTTGCGGATCTCGGCGAGTTTGGGCTGGAGCTCCTGCATCCCCTTGCTCGCCTGGAGCTGGCGGCGCGTGAGCGGGTACATCAGCGCCCGGACAATCACGGTGAGGACTATGATGGTGAGCCCGAAGCTATCGAACAGGTAGTCCGAGAGCACCACCAGCACGTTGATCATCGGGCTTAGTATGATTGTGTCCCAGGCTGCTCCGATGTCCAAGGGAACCTGCCTTACTTCTCGCTCCCGGCAGCAAGGGTGAATTTGCGGCTTGCCCCGGTGCGGGGGTCTACGGCAAACAGCGAGTCTTTCATGGTGTGCACGTACACGGTATTGCCGTCGGTGAAGAGGGGAGCATGCACACTCTCACCGAGGTCCTGCGCCAGGGTTTGCTGTCGGTCAGCGGTATCAAGTGAATACAGTCTGCTCTCTTGCTTTGAGCGGTTGGTGGAGGTGGTAGCCACCACTATGCGGTCATCAACCAGCACGGGATCAGAGCTTACCGGCCCCTCAAGGTCAAAGTCACTGATTCTTATGCCGGTATAGGCATCAATAACATAGACTCTGCCGTCCAGGTTAGGCGCGTACACCGCGCCGTCATGCACCACCGGTGACGCCCAGAACCAGCCCGTAGGTGCAAGAGGATCGTCATCGGTCTGGGGGAAGCGCCAGACCTGCTCGCCGGTGGCAGCGTCCACGGCGTAGACGTGCCGGTCGAACGAGGCGATGTATACCATGCCACCAGATACGGCCGGGGTTGCCACTATGGTGCCCTCGGTGGTGAACGCCCACTTCTCACTTCCGTCGGTGCCATCCAGCGCGTAGAGTTTCCTGTCAAAGCTGCCGACGAAGACCGTGCCATCACTGACCGCCGGGGTGGACCATACCTTGCCGCCGATATCCGCGTGCCATAGCTTGTGACCGTCAACTGCGTCCAGGGCGTAGGCCCTCCCAGAGGAGTCACCGAAATATACCCGGCCGCCGGCCACGGTCAGCCCGCCGATAATGCTGCCCGTAATATCGCCCTGCCGTGAGATCCAGCGTGGGTCGGCCCTGAGCCTGTTCTCCTCAAACAGAAACGCCCTGACCTTGCCGTCATACCCGCCGATGAAGACCAGGTCATCGCTGAACACGGGTGAGCCGTACACCGCCACCGCCGCCGAGCCGGTGGGGAGACAGCCGAAGCCACCCCCCGCCGTCTGCGCGACCAGTTTGACCGGCTCGCCCAGTATCCTCCCGTTGGTGGAGTCCAGAGCTACTATCTTGCCCGCCATTGACCCCACGAAGATAACGTCTCCGGCGACAGCGCCGCCCGCCCATCCCTGGGCAATGCCACGGCCACCCGCCGCGCACCCGGAGATGACGAGGATGCCCGCCAGCATCAGCGCCAGCAATGGCAGCACGCGGCTATGCCAGATTACTGCCCGTGCTTCCTTGCCAGGTGAGCGCCTGTCCTTGCGCCGCCGCAATGTGGCGCCTTGGAAAGCAGCGCACAGTGTTGTCAGCAAGCGTGATTCCATACTTGAGGAGCAACGAATGATATCCTACCTCCATTACCGGCAGAGGGCACAGTTACCGCGAAAGCGTTACGGCACCGGGTCATAACCACCGGCGTGGAACGGATGGCAGCGGGATATGCGCCTTGCACCCAGCCAGACGCCCTTCACGAGACCATACTTGGTAATGGCCTCGTAGGCATACTGGGAGCACGTCGGGAGGAAACGGCAAGTCGGCGGCATAACCTGCGATATGGTCTGCTGGTAGAGCCTTATAAGTCCTAGTGCCAGCGCTTTCACTTCGTCCTACAGAGTCAGACCGCCAGACAGGCAGTCTCCAACAATCGCGCCCGAACGAGCAGCCCTTTGACCGCCCGGCGCAGGCTTGTATAGTCCGCCTCGGCCGCCGCCGGGCGGGCTACGAACACCATGTCCCAACCGGCTTTCAACGGCATCTGGCGCGCAATCTCGCGGAGCCGGCGTTTGACCCGGTTCCGTACCACCGCCTTGCCAACTCTCTTGCTAACCGAGAACCCGCAACGGGAATAGGGCAGCCCGTTGGGCAGGGCCTGCAACACCACCAGGCCGCTTCTCCACACACTCCCACTGGCATAGACTAGCCGGTACTGGTCCGGTCTGGTAATGTACGCTTCTTCCCTGGCAGGCAAGTAACGCCTCAGACCACGGTAAGCCGTTTGCGCCCTTTCAGTCGCCTTGCCTTGAGGACAGCCCGACCACTTCGGGTGCTCATTCTCTTTAGGAAGCCGTGCTCCCGCTTCCTGGGTATCTTCTTCGGCTGGTAGGTACGCTTGGGCACAGTAACGAATACCCTTTCTCGTCAGGAAATCAGCAACATGCGGCGCTAGGCCTCCACCGGAACGGGCCGGGTACTGCGGATATGCCCCGGCGTGTAGGGAAGCAGAGCCAGGTGCCTTGCCCGCTTGATGGCAACCGCCAGAAAACGCTGGTGCCGGGCACAGGTACCGGTCCGACGTCGCGGCTCAATCTTGCCCCGGTCGGACACGTAGTTCCGCAGCTTGTCTGGCCGCTTGTAGTCGATAATCTCATTCTTGTTGGCGCAGAAGAAACACACCTTGCGGCGGTGATGGTATCTGCGTCCTCCTCTTGTTGGTCCTCTTCGCCTGGCGCTGGTCCCGGATCTTGTCACGCGTCACATACTCCACTAGAAAGGAATGTCATCCGGCGAGAAATCGCCTACCTCGCTTTCGTCAACCCTGGCACCACCCGGGGGCGCGGCGGACGGCTGCCGGTCAAGGAACTTGACACGATCAGCAACGATTTCATTCCGCGCTCGTGTCTGCCCGTCCTGCCCTTCCCAGGTGTGCATTCTCAGTCTGCCTTCCACGTAGACCAGCCGGCCCTTGGCAAGGAACTGGTTGCACTGCTCGGCCAGCCTGCTCCAGCAGACGATGTTGAACCACTCGGTTTCTTCCCTGCGCTCGCCCTCAGGGGTAGTGTACCTCCAGTTGGTGGCCACCCGGAAAGACGTCACCGGTCTTCCGCTGGGAGTGAAACGCATCTCCGGGTCGCTCCCGAGATTCCCAATGATGGTCATTCTGTTAACACTTACCACTGCACCGGACTCCTTACTGCCTTCAAGGGTACCCGGACGGGAGGCAGTGAGTTCATCTCAATCCAACTTCACCAGCAGGTGACGAATGACGCTCTCAGAAATCCTCAGGTTTGATTCCAGCTCCCGGTTGTGCTCGGGCGCCAGGCGAAAGCGTGTCAAGATGTAATGTCCCTCCAGATGATGCTTGATCGGGTACGCAAGCCTGCGCTTGCCCCACCTCTCCACCTCGGACACCACGCCCTGCCGGCCGGTGATCAACCGGGTGACGCTGTCTATCATCCCCTCGATGCCAGCCTCCTCCAGCTCCGGGCTGATCACCATCACCAGCTCATAGCTGCATGCCCCCTCCAGCTCCTGCCCCTGTAGGTTTTCGGTCTTGGTAACCACGCTATACACCTGTCACCGCGGGCCTAGGGCCGCTCCGAGCAATAACACCATACTATACTACACGGGGTACGGGGAATACAAGCATGCCGGTAATTGTCCTGAGGACACGGGACAAGGGCCGGTTGAGGGGTGATTCAAATTGATGAGTGGAGCAGGATATGGCCGCGCTTACCGGCCAGTGGTCCTCAGGCGCCACTGGTCGAACCAGACAATCAGGCCGGGCATCACCGCGAGGGCGCTTATCAGGCAGAGGGCCACGCCCAGAACAGTAGCGATACCGAAATCCCGCACCATCACGAAGTCAGAGGCTATCAACACGGCAAAGCCTCCCAGGGTAGTCAGGGCGGTGATCGCTATCGCCTGCCCAATCTTGGTGATCGCCGTCACCATGGCGTCGCGCGGGGGTTGCCCCTGTCGTTTCTCTTCCTCGTAGCGACCCAGCAGCAGCACCATGAACTCGGTGCCGATGCCCACGACGAGCACTCCCATCACCGCGGTCAGGGGGTTGAGGGGGATGCCAAGCAGGTACATGTCCATTGACGCCCAGGCAATAACCGCGCCCACGGGCACAATGGTGAAGACGGCATTGCTGAAGCGGCGATAGACCAGCAGGAGCACCACGAACACCGCCCCCAGGCAAAGCAGGTTCATCGGTAGCCTGCTGCCCACTACCGCATCCATGGTGCTGGCCCCAAGGGCCAGGGTACCCACCGGCGCAATCCGTACCCCCGCCGGTGGTGGGGCCTCGGCCTCCAGCGCCTGGAAAAGCTCATGGATCTCCTGCAGGGTCAGGTAGCCCGTCCCGAAAGTCACACTGGCCATGCGCCGGTCGGAGGAGACCAGGCGCTCCAGCTGAAGCGCGGGGGTTTCCTCCAGCACCCGGCTCACGGTTTCCGCCGTCGGGTCCATTCCGCCCGCCGCCCGGTCCACCAGCACCGCCAGGCTATCCACCGAGGTAAGCTCGGCGTGGTCCCTGAGGGCATTGCTCTGGTAGTCCAGAAGCCATCCCAGCACTGCCGGCGCGGTCACGTCTTCGGCTTCCACCATGAACCGTATCTCGCTCCCGCCTCCGAGCATTGCCCGCAGCTCGCGCAGCTCAACCAGCTCGGGCATGTCCTGGGGCATGAGCTGCTCGTAGTCCGTGTTGGTAGGCAGCCACTGGTCGACAATGCCGCCAGCCACAGCGAAGAGTGCCGACACTATGAAGATCGGCAAGGTGTACTTGATTGCCGTCCTTCCCACCCAGGCCAGTACCCGCTCCCTGCGCCCGCTCGCTCGCTCGGCCGCGCGGCTCAGTTGGCTGACATCCGCTCTCCGGTCGCCCCGGTACAGGATGGCATGGAGAAGGAACACTCCCGTCAGGAAGCTGAGGACAACACCCACCGCCAGCATCATCCCGAAATCACGTACCATGGGGACTTCAGACAGGTAAAGGGTAACGAAGCTGATCACGGTTGCCACCAGGGCAATCCCTACTACCGGCAACATCCGCGGCAGCGAGGTGAGGATCGCCTCGCCTACGGAACCGCGCCTGGTTATCTCTTCCTGGTAGCGGTTGTGGAACTGTATGGAATAGTCGATACCCAGACCGATGAGTACCGGCAGCACCGCCATCGTTGTCATGGTTAGCGGGACCGAGGCATAGCCGACGATTCCGAAGGTCCACAGGGCGCCAATTCCCACCATGAGCAATGAGAGCAACCGCCAGCGTACACGAAACAGGGCCAGAAGGACCACCAGCATAACGACAACTGACAGCCCGAACAGTATGCCCATGTTTGCACCCAGGCTGGTACTGATTGCGTGCACCAGCTTGCTGTCGGCGATGACGGTGATCGCGGCACCTGAAAGTGGGTGAGCGGCGAAGAAGGTCTCTATGTCACGGGCAGCCCCCAGTGCCTCCTCATCATCCATATTCCCGCGGGGGGTCACCGCTATGAGAAGGTGCTGGTCATCAGGTGCAAGCGCCCGTAACTCCGGGGTGAGCTGTCCGTCTTCCCCGCGAAGTACGGCTGCCACGAAGGCGGGGTTGTCCGGCGAGGCCTCCGGAAGCGCCAGCATCTCCTGCAAGTGCGGCTCCAACTCATGCAGCACGGCGCCGCGCGCCTGTAGCGCTGCCTCCTCCTGGGCCGCCTCCGGAAGCCCCTGCGCGGCGGCTGCCTCTCTGGCCTGGTCCGCGGCCGTGTCCTGTGCCCGGGTGATCTCCTCCTGTGCCGCCCGTACCTGGTCGGCGGCTGCTTGCAGGACGGTAAGGGGGCTGAACACGGCACGGTAGCGTTCATCACCCCGCAGCCAGGCCTCGAATCTGCCCAGGACGTTCAGATTGGCGGGGGAAAGGGGGTCCTCCGGACGGCCTTCCAGTATGACGGTGATCGGCTCGGCGCCGAACTGCTCCTCGAAGCGGGCGTTATCCCGGGCAAGCTCGGAGCCGGCGGGAATCATGGCATTGAAACCGGTCTCCGTCTGCAGCATGCTGATGCCGGGGATGGCGGCCCCGGTCAGCATCACCGCTATCCCGATTACCCACCACGAACGGCCCGGTATGAACCGGGCAAGCGCCTCCGAGACGCGCCTCACCATCGTGCTCCCCCTGCGGCTGCCTTTTTGCGCGGGCTGGCGTTCTTGCACGGCATGCCGGTGACAGCCGGAGGGCAGTGAAGGCTATCCGGTGCAGGGTGGTCAAGGACCCTCTTGCCTGACGGGTGGCCGGCTTGACCGCTTGTGGCTGCGAGCACACTCCCGACAGCAGACGGCTCATCAGATGAAGGGCCGGGGTAAGTAAGCTCCGCCCTTGTGAGTAGTAGACGCTCCACCAGGTCTTTCTGACCGTGTCTCAAGAGGCCTCTCTCTCCGGGGGAATACGCGGGCGGAACCGGACACTTCGGCCGGGGCTAACGATATTCTACCGAGAGGGGGGTACCCCGTCAAGCGTTCCCCGTGATCCTGAATCCGTGGATTTTTCGGGAGCGAGCCTGCCTGTCAGCGAGGAGCGGGCCGGATCGAGGCCGGCCCGGGCGACGCGGCAGTCCTCTCCCTGGCACAGGACGTGCCAGGGGGGGACACCCCCCTGGAATCCCCCGCCCAGAGGGGTCCTACCCCTCTGGACTCCCCAAAACGGCGTGAGGGGCAGACCTCCGGCAAGGGTCGTCCTCGCCCTGGAAAGCCCCGTGATGCCGGGCAGGCGTGGCGGCCACCTCCGGCAGGCAGGCGCGCCCACCCCGGACTCGCCGGTGAAGACCCCTCGCGGGTACTGGAAGCCATGGGGTACTTTCGGCCCATATGACCGAATCGCTGCTCCCGAAGTGACCGTTTTGACGCCAGAGATGCGGTATTTACCATAAAATGCTTGACAATAATCCTTGACTACCTGTTGACAAAAGTGTCACGTGTGTTATAATTGGTCAACACTGCCGTCAGGCAGTTTATAAGTGTGTGCCAGGGAGGTGATGGATGGAAGCAGCCCGCAAGGGGAAGGCAAGACATCTCATCGGGAAGAACTGAGAAATTACCGTAGTCTCCGTGAGAGCAAGGGTCTCCCGAGGAGACGCTGCTTGTTTGTCTCATGGAGACGTAATATCCAAGGAGGTAAACTAAAGGTCGATGAAAAAGAGAATATCCAAACTGCTGGGTGTCGGTCTGACGCTGGCCTTGCTTTCCAGCCTGGCGCTGGTGGTCCCGGCATCCGCGGTGAGCTCGGCGAGCGTCGTCCTGAGCAACCCCGTCATCAGCCAGACGTCAAACTACACCATTACCTTTGACGTTGTCTCGGCGGTGCCGGACACAGGCGTCATTACCATCCAGTTCCCGGTCGGGACCAGCATCGCCGCTCTTGCTGACGGTGATATCAGCATCCAGAGTACGGCCGGATTCGGGACGGCTATCAGCGAGAACAACCTGGAGGCTGACCCGGGTGAGAACGTTGCCGTTACCGCGGGGACAACTACCGCCGGGCCTATCGTAGCCATCACCATTGATGTCACCGGCGGTGACCTGCCGAATGGTATTGGCGAGGGTGCGACCGTTCGCATCAAGTTCAAGAACACCAAGATCACCAACCCGTCCACCATCGCTTCCGACTACACGCTAACGGTCAAGACGGACCAGGTGGGCGATACCACCGCGGTCGCGTCCCAGCCGTATGCGCTGAGCGCTCCCACGGTTCTCCCGCTGCCGGGTATCGTCCAGATCTACAATCCCTCCGGCATCCTGATGAACCAGTTCACCGGGGGCGCCGCCATCCAGAACGCTCTCAACGCCGCCGGCCCGGGATACAGGGTTGATATTGGTCCCGGCACCTACGGTGAGAACCCGAACATGCCGGCGGGCTTCACCGGCATGAGCATCAAGGCTACCGGTAGCGCCGCCCAGACGGTGGTCACCGGCAACTGGACAGTGGATGAGGCCTCCACCACCATTGAGGGCCTGACCTTGATTCCAGCTAACCCGGGCCCCACCGTCACGGTCACGGGAGACAAGTCCGTCATCACCGGCTGTGTTTTCGGCAAGTCGGGCACGGCGACTACCACCTTGGCAGAGAACTTCGTTACCCTCGGTGTCGCGGTTCCTACCGGGGCCGTGAGTGTGACCAACTGCAGCTTTGACACCACCCTGGGCGACGTGACTGACACCGCCCTGGTCATCAACCAGAACTGGGTGACCGTCACTGATTGCACCTTCCTGGTAGACACCACACTGGCTGGCGTCGGGGATACCGCGATTACGGTAAACGGCGGTATTGCTGCTGCGCCCGTGACCATCAGCGGGGTCACGGTTACCGGTAGCTCCGGCATCGGCATCCTGGGAACCGCCGGCCTGGCCACCATTACCGGCACCACGCTTGATACCCTGGACCCGGCCATGAACCTGGTGGCAGGCACCTACACCGTGACGGACAGCACCATCACCAACTCCGGCACGGCTGTGAGCACCACCGTGCCTGCGGGCAGGCCCGCGATAAACGTCGCGGACGCCGGTGTCGGTACACCCCCGACACTTACCATCAACAACAGCACAATCACCGGATGCCCGAATGACATCCTTGAGGTCGATCCCAGTGGCACCAACAATGCCAGCCTGATCACGCTGATGTGGAACGACCTCAGCGGCAACACCCTGGGCATTGACAACAATGCCACCGTAGGCACCGTCAACGCCATGGTCAACTGGTGGGGCGATCCCACCGGTCCGGCAGGCGGCTTCAACGGCGGCCTGGTCAACACCAGCGGCGCCCTCGGTATGGCCGATACCACTGGTACCATGGTACAGGGTGCCGCGGCAACGTCCCTGATGGCGAGCACCACCTTCGGCGTCAGTGTTCAGCCGCAGACCGCTACCGGTGCCGCCTGGGCGCCGGCTGCGGGTGACTTCATCGGCGTCGGCAAGTACGCTGGTAATCCCGGCGAGCCCACGGCGCAGCCCGCCCTGGAGAACGGCTTCTACGATGTCTTCTTCGTGAACGGCTCCGGCGCCCTCCTGAACAACGTCCTCATCAAGTTCTACAACGCCAACATCACCGAGGACACGGTGGTAATGGTCTGGAGCGACCTGCAGGGTGCATGGTCGGCCTGCAGCGCCCAGGGCGTCAACCTGTTCAGCGGCTTTGCCTGGGTCAATGTTACCGGTACCTCCATCCCCAGCATCCTGGATCTGTCCGGCACTCCCTTTGCCCTGACAGAGCCGCCGGCGGCACCACCGGCCGCGCCCGCCGTCCTGACTCCGGCCTTCGGTGCGGATGAAGTAGACACCAAGCCCACCTTCACCTGGACGGCTTCAGCGGGTGCCACCACCTACGAGTTCGTCCTCGCCGAGGAGATCGGCCAGGATGACAAGTTTGCTATCATTGACTACAGTGCCACCACCGAGACCCACGGGCACGTAGCCAGGGAAGAGCTCAAGTACGAAACCACCTACAACTGGCGGGTGAGGGCCGTCAGCGACATCGGCAAGAGCGCCTGGACCACCGCCTTCTTCACCACCGAGCCAGAGCCCGAGCCGGCGCCTGAGCCGACCCCGCCGGTAGTGATCGAGGAGCGGCCGCCGCAACCGGCGCCGGAGATCATCCTCGAGATCCCGCCGACCGAAGCACCGGTACAGGTCATACCTGACTACCTCCTGTGGACAGTCGTCGGGGTTGGTGGCGTACTCGTCATCGCAGTGATCGTCCTGATTGTCAGGACCAGGCGGGTTACGTAAGCCCACCTGCTGCTGGCGTGACGGATGCCACGCAACCTGAGGACTCAAACGGGCCCCCCTTCTCTGAAGGGGGGCCCGTCCTGTTTACCCGACCAGCCGAATGCTGGTCCACAGAAAGGCAGGATGTCTTGCGGATGGATGAAACGAGTGTCTACCGGGGTATCGTCAAGACGGGGCGCGGGGCGGGTGCCCAACAGATGTCCGCCGCCGGAGTACTGGACGGCTTCCAGCAACTGACGGGGCTTACCGTCATTCCGGGAACGCTGAACCTTGACCTTGTCCGGCCGCTGGACCTCTCACTGCTGGAGTACGTCACGTTTGCCGGGCTGGGCATGCCGCCCACGGACCTGCGCGCACTGGGAATAGACCACGACGGTGAGCAGGGCGTGCACTACCGGCGGGTGGTTGTTGCCGGCAGGTACCCGGGCTGTCTTCTCTCCTTCACCTGGGTGGACCGCCCCGGCATCAACGCCGAGGTGGTCAGCCCGCACCACCTGCGCAGCATCCTTGGTCTGCGTGACGGAGACATACTGGAGTTCTGCCTGGTATGACACCGCACGGCGGCTCCCCGGTCACGGCTTCACTTTGTCTGGGGGGTGCGGGGCCGCCGGAGATTCGCGCCCTTCTTGACACTCCATCCGACCAGAGGCTACAATTAGCCTTGCTGCCGAGGTAGCTCAGTCGGTAGAGCAGTAGACTGAAAATCTACGTGTCCCCAGTTCGATTCTGGGCCTCGGCACCATCGGGGCGGAAGTAGTTCAGTGGCTAGAACGCCTCCTTGCCAAGGAGGAGGTCGCGAGTTCGAATCTCGTCTTCCGCTCCAGTACTATTCTCTGAGGAGGAGGTCTCTATGGCCCGCTTCGAGCTAAAGGAAAAGGTCGCCATCGTCACCGGGGGCGGTACCGGCATCGGGGAGTCCATTGCCCGGGAGTTCAGCAAGGTCGGCGCCAGGGTGGTGCTGGCCAGCCGTAACCAGGAGAACCTGGAGAAGGTCGCGGCAGAGATCAAGGCTGCCGGCGGGGAGGCCCTGGTGGTCCCCACGGATGTCCGCCAGCCGGACCAGGTGGAGAACGTGGTCAAGCAAGCCGTGGATGCCTTCGGGCAGCTTGACATCATGGTGAATAACGCCGGCGCGGGTTTCCCGGTCAAAATAGAAGACCTTTCCGCCAACGGCTGGAACGTCATCATCGCCATCAACCTCACCGGAGTCTTTCTTTGCTCCAAGGCGGCGGCCCAGGTGATGATACCGCGGAAGAGCGGCAAGATCATCAATATATCGTCGGTGGCGGGCATCAACGGCTCCCCGCGGATGGCCCACTACGGTGCCGCCAAGGCGGGGGTGATCAACCTCACCAAGAGCTGTGCGGTGGAGTGGGCCGAGCACAACATCAACGTGAACTGCATCGCCCCCGGCATGATTGAGACCGAGGGCGTGCGCGCACAGCAGATTCTCACCGCGGAGAGAGCGGGTGACGGAACCTCCGCCCCGCCCCTCAGGCTTCCGGGCAAGGTGGAGGACATCGCCAACCTGGCCATCTTCCTGGCCTCGGAGGAGGCCGGCCACATAACCGGCGAGACCTTCCCCTGCCGCGGTGTCGGCGGCTAGGCTGCTGGCATTCACCCCGGGCTGGTGAAGTCGGCGCGGGCTGCACCTGGATTTGCCGGGCGGCCCAACGCCGGGCTATACTGCGGTATTCACCTAGCCGGCAGAAACAAGCGAAGGAGGTGCGTGGTATGGCTACGGGTAAGGGAACCCTGGCAGGCAAGGTGGCCATTGTAACCGGCGGCGGTACCGGCCTGGGCAAATCCATGAGCCTGCTCATGGGCGGAGAGGGCTGTGACATCGTGGTGGCTGCCCGCCGGGTTAATGCCATCGAGCAGACGGCCAGGGAAGTAAGAGACCTGGGATGCCGGGCGCTGGCTATCCCCACCGACGTTACCGACACCCGGGCAGTCAACAACCTGGTGGAGCGGACGATCAGGGAGATGGGCGGCCTGGACATCCTGGTGAACAACGCGGGCATTGTCCGCGGGCAGGAGCGCCGGCCGCTGTGGGAGATCACCGACGAGGACTGGCGCCTGGGGATAGACACGAACCTGAGCGGCGCTTTTTACTGCAGCCGCGCGGCGATGAAGCGCTTTGTTGACCAGGGTCACGGCAAGATCATCAACGTCGCTTCCGGCAACGGTATGAGGGGTGCGCGGGGGGACTTCATGTACGGGACCGCCAAGGCGGGCCTGATAAACCTCACCCGCGTCATGGCCATCACCTTTGCCCCCTACAACATCCAGGTGAACTGCATCGCCCCCGGTTTCGTGGACGTCCGTCAGCTTCAGCCCGATCCGGTGACCAGGGAGGTATTCCGGACGGCGCAGTACATCCCCGTGGGGCGATTCGGCGTGCCCGAGGACATCGGGCACCTGGGCCTGTTCCTGGCCTCGGATGCCTCTGACTACATCACCGGCGGCCTGTTCCCCAATGACGGCGGCGGGTTAGCCGGCGGGGTCGCTCCCACCGGATATGCCCCCGTCATTGAGATGGAGGAGAACTAAGATGATCTGTGAGGATTTCAGGCTCAGTGGTAAGGTAGCACTGGTCGCCGGGGATAGCAAGTACTGGAGCAAGTATGCCGGAGCGGCCCTGGCCGAGGCCGGGGCGGACGTAGCCCTGGCCGCCCGCAACGAGAAACGGCTGGCGGAGGCTGCTGAGGAGGTGCGGGGGAAGGGACAGAAAGCTCTCACCGTACCCACCGATACCACGGACGCCGCGCAGGTGGAGAAGGCGGTTGGCCAGGTCGTCTCAGAGCTCGGCCGGATTGACATCCTGGTGAATGCCTCGGACCTGGTGTTCGCCAGGCCCTTTCTGGACGTGTCCGAGGCCCAGTGGCGCCGGGTTCTGGATGTCAACCTGATGTCAGCCTTCCACTACTGCCAGTCGGTGGGCAGGCGGATGATCGAGCAAAAGAAGGGGCGTATCATCAACCTGCTCTCCTGCCTGGCCGAGCGCGGGGTGGAGAACTTCAGCGCCTACTGTGCCTCGCTGGGCGCAGTCCTGCAGCTAACGCGGGCCCTGGACATCGAGTGGGCCAGGCACGGCATTACCGTCAATGCCATCGGTGCCGGCTGGATGTCCGAGGAGAAGAGTACCGGGGGTGAGCAGGAGGAACAGCTGCTGAAGTACCTGCCCCTGAAGCGGTACGGTCACCCCAGTGAGGTAGGCCCTCTGCTGGTCTACCTCGCCTCGGATGCCACCGACTTCTTCACAGGACAGATCCTGTACGTTGACGGCGCGGCCACCTGTCACCTGTAGAGCCGGCGGCGGAGTGTCATAGCCCGCGACTCAACCGCGCCACCAGGGCCCTTGGCAGACCGTGCTCCACCATCCTGGCCTGGGTGGCGCGGATGTCGTACGGGACGCGATGGAGCTCCAGGAGGCCGGCCTGACTGTCATAGAGGGCGTAGCTCGCACGCGGATCGCCATCGCGGGGCTGCCCGACCGCCCCGGGGTTGACGATGAGCCGGCCCTTACCCGGCAAAGGCACGGGACTGCCTGGCCTGAGCAGTGAGCCGTTGCACCCACCTTCGGCGTCGCAGACGAAGACGGCAGGCACATGCGTATGCCCAACCAGGCAGTGCGTGGTGGTAAAGTGGGGGAGGTTTTCCCCGGCGGCGGCGGCCGACAGCAGGTATTCCCATATCGGGTCGCGCGGGCTGCCGTGGACCAGGGTGAAGTCCTCTTTCCTGGCACGCAGCGGCAGTTGTGCCAGGTACCCGGCGTCTTCGGTACCCAGCCTGGCCGCGGTCCAGCGGCTGGCGGTGGCAGCCTGCGGATTGAAGGCGGCCAGGTCGAGCGTCCCGATAGCTGCCGCGTCATGGTTTCCCATCACCGAGACCCGGGCTACCTGGCGCACACGGGAGACGCATTCACACGGGTCCGGCCCGTATCCGACGATGTCCCCCAGGCACCAGACCTCGTCCACCCCGCCGCAGTCCTCAATATCTGAAAGGACGGCGTCAAGGGCAGTCAGGTTGGAGTGAACATCAGCCAGAATCGCGTAGCGCATTCACGGACCTCGCGCACACTTCCAGCCGGATTATAGACCCGCTCAACGAATGGCACAAGGACGCGAAAGGGGGGCGGGATTTCGCGCACGGCGGATTGAACGGCAGGCGGGGTGCGACCGCGGTCGCACCCCGCCTGCCGTGTGTCAACAAGGAATGTGCAGGGGTCTAGTAGCCCATGCTCTTCTTCATGTCCCCGTCAATCCAGACGCTTCCCCAGATGCGGGCCATGCAGGCGTAGTAGCTCTGGTTGTGCTCGCCGTAGTAGTTCTTCACCCACGGCCACGCGTAGCGGTAGTAGTAGTAGGCGGGCAGGCAGATGTAGGGCGTCTGCTCCATGCAGTAGATATTCAGCTGCCGCATCAGGTCCCAGCGTTCGTCGGAGGTGAGGGTGGGGTCCTGCCTGGCCTTCATGAACTGCTCGTTGAAGTAAGGGTCGTCGAAGGCAGCAACGTTCCAGTATTCACCCGCCAGGAAGGGCGCCCGCAGCACCGACTCCGGAGTGGCATTACCCTTGCTCTGGTAGAACATGCCTTCGTGGGACATGGACAATCGCACGCCGGTGAGGGCGGCGGTCTCCATGGGCTGCATCTCCACCTGGACCCCTACGGCCTCCCAGTAGGCCGTCACCAGGGACATCAGGTCGGCGGTGCCCGAGTCGTTCCCCATGACAAGGGTAGTCTTGAACCCGTTGGGATAGCCTGCCTCGGTGAGGAGCTCTTTGGCCCTGTCCGGGTCATAGGTGTAGAGCATCTTCACGGACTCGGGGCAATCCTCGAGCGGGGTGTAGATGTGCTCTGGCCAGCTGGCGGCAAATGGGAAGCTGGGGTAGACGATGTTCTCCTCGCTGCCCCACATGGAGATACCGATGGACACCTTGTCCAGGGCCATGTTGAGGGCCTGGCGCACACGGATGTCATCGAAAGGCTCCTTGTCCATCCTGACAGCGACCTGAAGGTTGGCGGTGGTCAGCACTCGCCACCTCAGCAGCTCGGGGGCGGTCTCCTCCAGGGTCTCCACGTTCTCCCAGCTCTCGCTCATCTTGACGTCGCACTTACCCGTGCGTAGCGCCGCCAGCCGGGTGGACGCGTCCGGTATGATGAGCTCAACAAGCTTGTCTATGAAAGGCGTCTCGTACTGCTTGCCGTTGACGGTAGCCTTCCACCAGTGCATGGGATTCCTGACGTAGGTCAGGCTTGACGACTCCACGTAGTCGGATATCATGAAGGGCCCGGTGCCATTGTGGTTCCTCCAGTTGGTCAGGCCGCCTTCCGCCTCGACGCTCTCGTGAGCGTATATGGGCGTGCACCAGCCCCAGCCTATCAGGTAGTCCCAGAAGCCGTTGAACTCCTCCATGATGATCTCAACGGTGTACTTGTCCACCGCGGTGATGTCTCCGAGCCACGCCTGACGGGCGGCAGATATCCTGCCACTATCGCGGTAGCGGGTCAGGCTGAAGACCACGTCATCCGCGGTCAGCTCGCGCGAGGCCATCACGCCGGGCCTGTCGGGGAAATGGATGCCCTGGCGGATGTGGAAGATGAGCTTCATGGGCTCGGTGTCAGTTATTGCTTCCCAACTCTCGGCGAGGCCCCCGGTCAGATACTGGAAGGGTACCCACTCGTTCTCCTGGAAGGCGAACTCATTGGAGCCGCGGGGGCCGTACTTCTCGAAGTCGCCCACCTGCAGGTGCTCCAGGTACTTGCCCGTGGTGAAGTCCGTCATCCAGACGCCGTCGGCGGGGTCCCAGGAGAGCGGGTCCAGGGTGGGCAGAAGCGAGATAACCGTCAGGGTACCGCCGTAAATCGGTTCGTCGGCGGTAGGTTTGACCGGCTGCTTATCTTCTTCCTTCTCCTCCTCCTCTTCCTCTACCGCTTCCTCCTCTTCTTCCTCCTCCACGGCAGGCCCCTCTTCCTCTTCAGGAGGCGCCGCCTGGCAGGACGCCAGCACCAGCGCCACTACCATTAGGCCACTCAGTAGCAGCCATAGCACTTTTCTCTTCTTCATTCGTTCTCCTTTTCTCGCTGCCTATCCGGCTGTCCGTCTCAGTTCTCCGGTTCTCACATGCTTCTCCCCTCCTCTCCAGCAGTACCCCCAGTAACGATTCTGGCGTCTGGCGAACTGTTTACCTGTCCCGCTGCGATGTCCTCGGCCGGTCTGCCACTTCTGCTCTCCTCCTGGCCAGCCTTGCCCCTGAGTAGCGTCCCACCCCGCCGCGGAGCCTGGGGTCAAGCAAGTCTCTCACGGCGTCCCCGAAGACGTTGATGCCGTAGACCACCACGCTTATGGCGATCCCCGGCCAGAGGGCCATCCAGGGAGCCTTTATCATGAAGAAGCGTGCGGTGCCGCTGAGCATCCCCCCCCAACTGGGGGCCGGTGGGGGGATTCCCAGGCCCAGGAAGCTCAGGCTGGCCTCGCTGAGGATAATGCCGGGTATACGTGTGGTGAACAGGATGATGGTGGGCGCCATCACGTTGGGCATTACGTGCTTGAACAGGATTCGCCAGGTGGATGCCCCCACCGAGCGGGCCGCCTCCACGTAAGCCTCGTTCCTCACCGCCATGACGGGGCCGCGGATGGACCGCGACCCCCCGATACCCATGAGTGACAGGGCGAATATCATCTGCCACAGGCCAGCGCCCAGCACGGAGACCAGCAGGATGAGCAGAATCAGTCCCGGGAAGCACATCCAGGCGTCTACGAACCTCTGTACCACCAGGTCAAACTTGCCCCCGATGTAGCCGGTGGTGAGCCCGAGTAGCAGCGAGATGAGGGTGGCGATGCTGGTGGCAGACAGGCCCACCACCAGTGAGATACGCGCCCCGTAGATAATACGGCTGAGCATGTCCCGCCCGATGTTGTCCGTCCCCAGCAGGTATTGCCCTCCCGGCGGCGTGAGCCGTTCCAGCGGGTGCGGCTCGTTCACCCCGTAGGGGGCCAGGATGTCAGCGAAAATGGCACAGATGATTAGTATAACCACAATCACGGCCCCGGCAGTGCCTAGCGGCTTTTCTCTGAGCAACCTGACAAAGAAGTCCGCCACGCCGGTCCTTCTCCTTATCGGGCCGAGGGGCTCCTCAATTCTTCCTGCGACTTCCGCCATCGTTGCGCTTCCTTCGTCTATCTATTG
>Ga0180434_10002305_pt1 | contig 25829 bp, 19 predicted proteins | sample SS_ome_7_FD_132453 | JGI IMG/M metagenome (GOLD analysis project Ga0180434, IMG submission 132453) | Hypersaline lake sediment archaeal communities from the Salton Sea, California, USA - SS_1_D_2 metaG | ecosystem: Environmental > Aquatic > Non-marine Saline and Alkaline > Hypersaline >... | reverse complement strand
GAGCGGCTTCGATCCGCTGGGCGGCGGAAACGCCGTTCCCTCCAAAGCCGCATTCCGACACCTGCAGACGTTCCTGCGGTCTGGGCGGGGGCAAGCCCCGCCCCTACACGTTGCTGAAATCTGCTGGCTGAAATCTGAAATCGTCTACAGCGCGAATGCCTGATGGAAAGCCTTTGTCCTAGTAGCCGGTCTTCCAGCGTAACGCCAAATGGCTTTTTCCACTTACCCCTCATTGAATCAAACGATTGAACCGAGACCTGAAGGGACCGTTCAGGCCCCCCGGCGCAGCGTCTCGAGGGCCTTTTCGGCCTCGGCCCGCCCCTTTGGATCGTCGCCGTTTTCCAGGGCGAGGAAGGTCTCGAGGTGCCGGATCGCGCGTTCCTTCTCGCCCTTCTGGCGGTAGAGGAAGCCCAGGCGCTTGTGGGCCTCCGCGGAGCCCGGCGACAGCTCGACTGCGCGCCGGAGGTCCTTCTCCGCCTCCTCCAGCCGGTCGAGCGCCTGGTAGGCCACGCCCCGCTTGATCAGGACGGCGGGATCGTTCTTCGTGACGGCGACGGCGCGGTCGAGGTCCCGAAGCGCTTCGCGGGGGCGGTCCTCGAGGAGCGCCAGGGCGGCGCGCTTGAGCAGCGGTTCGGGGTGTTCCGGCCGGAGGCGGTGGGCCGTGTCGAAATCCTCCCGGGCGCTCTCGAAATCGCCGGCCCGAAGGCGGGCCACCCCGCGGTTCAGCCGGTAGTCCATCACCCCCGGCGCGAGCTCCACCGCCCGGTCGAAATCGGACAGCGCCCGTTCGATCCGGTCCCGCGCCAGGTGGACGGCCCCCCGCTCCGCCCAGGCCTGGGGCTCGTAGGGTTCGGCGGAAACGGCGCGGTTCAGGTCGTAGACGGCGTGGTTGAGGCGGCCTTGAGCCCGGTGCAGCCGGGCCCGGTAGATGTAGGCCATGGCGTTCCTGTCGTCGAGTTCCAGGGCCCGGTCGATGTTCTCCCTCGCCAGCGCCTTCTTGCCCATCTTGTGGAAGATGACGCCCCGGTTCAGATAGCCGTTGGAGTAGCCGGGGAAGATGTCCAGCGCCCGGTTGACCTGGTCGAGGGCCGCCTCGAAGCGGCCGTGGTCGGCGTGGATCTCCGCCAGGTTGTTCATGGCGTAGACGTTGTTCGGATCGAGCTCGAGGGCCTTGCGGAAGTCCTCCACCGCCTCCGCCTCCCGGTCGATCCGGCTCAGGATCACCCCCCGGTTGTAGAACAGGAAGGGAGACCGGGGATCGATCCGCACGCCGCGGTTCAGCGCCCGCAACGATTTCCGCCAGTTCCCCTCCAGGCCGCGGAGCGTTCCGCGGTTGTTCAAGAGGTCCGCGAACATCTGACGGGTCGAGAGGTTTTTCAGGTAGATGCCCTCTCGAAGGCAGGCGTCGGCGATGCGGTACTTCCGGACGTAATACCGGTCGGGATGGGCGATGCCGTAGTCCGTGGTCTCGATGTTGCGCCGGCGCTTCCCGTCATCGTAGCGCAGAATGAAGTGGGAGGGGATCCGCACCCCGTACACCGGCAGGTCCAGACGGCGCGCCAGGCCCAGGTAGAGCACCGCCAGCGTGACGCAGTAGCCCTTTTTGCGCTGGATGACCTTGTGGAGGTGGAGGTTTTCCGGACGCACCCCCGTGGGATCTTCGGCGTCGTAGGCGAATCCCAGATCGAAGTACAGAAGCTGGTTGATGGCGTCGATCCATTCCACGCCCTTGGGCGCGCGCGCCCGGGCGCGCACGGTCCGGGCCAGATCGTCGAGGTACCGGAGGAACGGCTCCACCGGCAGGCCCGGGAAATCCTCCGCGGAGAACAGGAGCGCCCCCAACGCCGGGTCCATCTTCTCCTCGGGGAGGTTCAGGAAGGCCTCGAAGGTGTGCACCGCCGGCCGGAAGAGAAGCGGCGCGTGCGGCCCCGATCCGGCCGCTTCCCCCTCCCGGGCGGGGGCCGTGATCACGGGCCCCGCCCGCAGGCGTTCGCTTCGCGTCCAGGCGTCGGGCTCGGCGGGAAAGACGACGCAACCGACGATCAGGGCCAGGCAGCCAAGAGATGGAATCAGCCGTCGCATCATGGATCCGTCCATGTTCCGGGAAGCCAAGGTCATGCTATACGCTGGGGGTACGGCCCGCAAGGCGGGGCGAGTGACGAGCGTTCCACGGTGCGTCGCGTTTCAGACCCCTCGCGTTTCACGCGCGACTCCGCTCCACCATGAACGCCACGGCGCGGTTCATGCGGACGGGAACGAGACGAATGCCGGGATGCCGCCTCGCCCATACGCGGAAGACTTCGTCCACGAAACCCTGCCCCACGCTCACGACCCCCTCGAAATCAAGTACGACTTCCCGAAACCGATCCAGACCGTGCACAAGGCGTCTCGCCTCGGACCGGGAAACAAAACGCTCCCCTATCGCAAAGAGCTTCACCACGATCCTGGTCTTCTCGAATCGGGAGGACTCCGTGTATTTCTCGAAAAGATCCTCCAACGCACCGGACTTCGTGACGCGTTTTTCGAATCGCGCCCGCGTGCCGTCACGGGGAGTCGCCTCGCCAGCGGCGATGTCATCCTTCTCGTTGTCGACGATCCAGCGGAGGCCGTTCGCCTCGATCTCGAATACGTCGGATGCCTTCGAAACGAAGAAGATTCCCTCTCCCGTGTGCGTTTCCCGAAGGGTCGTGACCTTCCCCTTGCTCAGCTCCTGCAAGGCATGAAGGTGTGTTTCCAGCCCCAGACCTCCCGCAATACGCTCGAAGATCCCGATCCCCTCGTCCACGATCTCAAGGACGATGAGCGATTCCGTACGATCGAATACCACGCGAACCCGCTCGGATCCCGAATGTTCGATGGCGTTGTTCAGCAGTCCCGTGAACGCGTACTGAAGCATGGAATGGACGTTCTTCGGGAGGGCCTCCAGATCTGGAACGCTTCCCATCATTTCCTGCCAGACCCTGTCTTCCTCGAGCCTCTCACAGGCGTATTCAAATGCATATCCGGCCCGTTTTCCCGCCGCCAAGCGGTACCGGACGCCCCGCCCGCGTCCCTCGGCGAGAATCCGGCCCGATTTCACGAGAGACTTCAGGTGGTAATGGGCCCCCTGGCGGGAAATCCCCGCTCGACGGGCCAGATCCTTGTTCCGGATGCTCCCCTGGTTCTCGAGAAGATCGAAGGCGATCTTTTTTACGTTTTTACGTTTCATGATTTTATTTTACGAAAACGACAGAAAACGTCAATACATATCATTTATCGTCAAGTTATATGGTTTCTTCGTCAAAATAAATGTCAAGTTGTCCTCCAATCGCAAGGGAAAACGTCCTTTTCTGTTGACCCCCATCCGAACCGTCGTAAGAATCGATGGATGCCGATTCATTCCGGGTTGACGACATCGCTCGACGCATCGATTCGAGGGAGCCATGAAAATCACCATCCTGTACGACAACACCACAACGCGTGCGGACCTCGAGGCCGACTGGGGGTTCGCCTGCGCGGTGGAAGCCCGCGGAAAGCGGATCCTGTTCGACACGGGCGCCAAGGGGCCCATCCTCGCGAGGAACATGGAAGCGCTCGGCGTCGATCCGGCCGGCTTCGACTTCGCCGTGATCTCGCACGACCACTGGGATCACACCGGCGGGCTCGAGACGGTCCTCGAGCGGGTTTCCCTGCCCGTCTACCTTCCCACGCCCTGCGCCGAGCCCGCCGGCGCGAAGGCCGTGACGAGCGTGTCCGGCCCTTTGACGATCGCGGAGGGGATCCATTCGACGGGGACGCTCGCGGGCATCGAGCAGTCGCTCGCCGTGGAGACGGAGGGGGGTCTTGCGGTGATCGTGGGCTGCTCGCATCCCGGGGTGGGGGCGATCCTGGACGCGGCGTCCCGTTTCGGGGAGGTCCGGTACCTTGCGGGCGGCCTCCACGGTTTCCGGGACTTCGCGCGGCTCGAGCCCCTGGACCGGTTCAGCCCGATGCACTGCACGCAGGCGATCGGGGAGATCGCGGAGCGGTTTCCGGACAAGGTCGAGGAAGGCGGCGCGGGGCGGGTGCTCGCGTTCCCATGATTCTTTCTGGAAAGGAATGGCCCCCCGTCAAGATCATGTAGATCAGAATGAGAATCAGGTCGATCAGGGTCGAAAGACTTGCCTGGACTTCTGGTCCCCTGTTTTCGAGGCGGTTCTCGTGCTTTGCATCTACCACTTGGCGAAGCCGCCGTTTTCGAGGGCCGCGACGTAGCAGAGCCGCCAGGCCGCCGCGACCGCCTCGCGGACCGTGGGCCTGACGACGCGGACGGCGTCCGCTTCGAGCAAGTCCACGCCTTCCCCCTTGGCCGCCTGCGAGGCCAGGGCGTGCGTGGAGAAGCGGATCGAGATTTCCAGGGGGGTCTCCACCTTGTAGGGCTGCCGGTGCGAAGCGCGTTCCACGGCGCGCCGGGCGGCATCCCGGATGAGGGTTTCCGTCGCGGCCGGGGGCCGGCACAGGGCGACGCGAGCCCCCCGTCCCTCCTTCACCTGGGCCGTCTCGACGTCGCCGAGCAGCGCCTTCGCTTCGCGGCAGACGGCCGCGTCGCCGGCCACCATGCCCACGGGCACGCCGAAGGCGCCGGCCGTGGCCGCGGCGATGCCGGTTTCCCCCACGAGCTGGCCGGCCAGGCGGAACTCCCGCACGATGCCGCCGATCCAGGTGTGGGAGAGGACGCCGTCGGGCGTCCCCGCCCGCGCGTGGAAGGCGACGAGCAGAAGGACGTCGAAGTGCTCGTCGAGCGTCTCGAGCTGGCAGAGTTCCCGTTCGAGGGCGGTGCCGGCGACGACGTCGACGCGCTCGTCGATCTCGTCGAGCAGCAGGTTTCGCATGGTTCCGTGCCCGTCGGAACAGCGCACGCTTTTCGCGCCGCCGTCGAAGGCGCCGCGGACGGCCGCGTTCACGTCGCGGGTGAGCCATCGTCTGGCGCGTTCGTAGTCCTGTCCGCCGGCGTGGGTCTGCTGGCCGTGGGTCACGCCGGTGGCGCCTTCCATGTCGGAAGCGATGAAAACGTTCATGGCGTCAGGTCCGTTTCTTTTTCTTTCTGGAGGGTTTCTTTGTGGTTTTCTTCTTGCCCTTCTTCTTCGCGGCGGACTTCTTCTTGTTCTTCTTCTTCCCGGCGGATTTCCCGGATGCGGTCCTGGTTTTGGGCAGCGCCTTTTCGAGGTCGATCTTCATGCGGGGAATGGCGCGGGCCAGCACCTCTTCCATGCGGTTGACGAAGACGAACTCCATCTCGTTCTTGACGTGATCGGGGATGTCCACGAGGTCCTTGCGGTTCCTCTCGGGAAGGATGACGGTGCGGAGCCCGGCCCGGTGGGCGGCGAGGATCTTTTCCTTGATGCCGCCGACGGGGAGGACGTCGCCGCGGAGTGTGACCTCGCCGGTCATGGCGAGTTTCTTGTCCACGGGTTTCTCCACCAGGGCGGAGGCGAGGGCGGAGAGCATGGCGAGTCCGGCGGAGGGTCCGTCCTTGGGGATGGCGCCGGCGGGGACGTGGACGTGGAGGTCCTTGGTTTCCCAGTCCTCCTGGTCGAGGTCGAGGTGGGGGGCGCGGGACTTGATGTGGGAGAAGGCGGCGTTGGCCGATTCCTTCATGACGTCGCCGAGCTTGCCCGTGAGCGTGAAGCCGCCGTTGCCGGGCATCTTGCTCGCCTCGATGAAGAGGAGTTCGCCTCCCACCGGCGTCCAGGCCAGGCCCGTGGCCAGTCCCGGTCCCCAGCGACGGATCTCCATTTCCGGGAGGAACTTCTCCGGGCCGAGGTAGTCGGAGATCTTCTCCCCGGTGATCTTGACGGTGCCGGTTTTCCCCGACGCCACGCGGGTCGCGACGCCGCGGCACACGGCCGCGACTTCGCGCTCGAGGTTCCTCACGCCGGCCTCGCGGGTGTAGCCGTGGATGACGGTCCGGAGGGCGTCGTCGGAGAACGAGAGGTGTTTTTCCGTCAGGCCGTTTTCCTCGATCTGGCGGGGCAGGAGGTAGCGCCGGGCGATGTGGAGCTTCTCCTCGTCGGTGTAGCCGGCGAGTTCCAGCACTTCCATCCGGTCCAGCAGCGGGGGGGGGATGGAGTAGAGGACGTTGGCGGTGGTGATGAACATGACCCGGGAGAGGTCGAAGGGAATCTCGAGGTAGTTGTCGGAGAAGGAGAAGTTCTGTTCCGGGTCCAGGACCTCGAGGAGGGCGGAGGAGGGGTCGCCGCGGAAGTCGGCGCCGATCTTGTCGACCTCGTCGAGCATGAAGACGGGATTGTTCGTGCCCACCTTCTTGAGTCCCTGGAGGATGCGGCCGGGCAGGGCGCCGACGTAGGTGCGCCGGTGTCCGCGGATCTCCGCCTCGTCGTGGATGCCGCCCAGGGACATGCGGATGAACTTGCGGCCGAGGGCCCGGGCGATGGACTGGCCGAGCGAGGTCTTGCCCGTGCCGGGAGGGCCTGCGAAGCAGAGGATCGGGCCGCGCATGTCCTTCTTGAGCTTCCTCACTGCCAGGTATTCGAGGATGCGCTTCTTGATCTTCTCCAGATCGTAGTGGTCCTCGTCCAGGACGGCCTCGGCCTTGTCGAGGTCGAGGACATCCTCGGTGCTCTGCTTCCAGGGAAGATCGACGATCCAGTCGAGGTAGGTGCGGGCCACCGAGTACTCGGCCGCGGCGGGCGGGATGCGGGCCAGCCGGCTCAGTTCCCGCTCGGCGACCGTCTCCGCCTCGGGGGGCAGGTCGGCCTCCTCGACGCGCTTTCGCAGCTCGTCCGCTTCCGCCTCCTGGGGTTCCTTCTCCCCCAGTTCCTCCTGGATCATCTTCATCTGTTCCCGCAGAAGGTATTCCCGCTGGCCCTTTTCCAACCCCTCCTTGATCTTGTCCTGGATTTCCTGGGCGAGGCTCAGCCGCTCGCGCTCCCGCGTGACGTGTTCGGTGATGCGCCGGACCTTCTTCCCGAGATCGTCCATCTCGAGGATCTGCTGCTGCTCCTCGGCGGAGATGCCGAGCTGCGCCGTGACGAGGTAGACCAGGTCGAGCGGACCCTCCTCCTGTTCCACGGCGAAGATCATGGGCGCCGGGGCCCCCTTGATCTCCGCCCATTTCTTGAACTGGTTCTTGAGGTTGGTGACCATGGCCTCCATCTCCGGCCCCGTCGCCGTCTCTTCGGGAGCCGGAGCCACCCGCGCCGTGAAGTAGGGATCCTGGGAGACGTGCGCCTCCACCCGGATCCGGGACAGGCCGTAGACGATGATCTGGTAGCGGTCGGGAAGGACTTTGGCCATCCGGAGCACGCGCACGGCGCAGCCGACGTCGAAGAGATCCTCGGGGCCGGGATCCTCCTTCTCGGCCGCCTCGGGTCGCACCGCGAGCACGCCGAAGATCTTCTCCTCGCCCGGCAGGACCTCGTCGATCAGCTTGAGGCTCTTCTTGCGGCCGATGGTCAGCGGAATGGTGAGGCGCGGAAAGATCACCAGTCCCCGGATGGGGAGGATCCCCACCGTTTCCGGGATCTCGGGCTCCTCTTCGCCCGCCTTCTCCACCAGGACGGATTCCGTCGCGTCTTCAGACATTCTCTCCTCCGGTCTCGGCGTCCACCTCCACGCGCCGCACGGCGGGCCGCTGGAAGTGCAGGACCAGCAGGCCGTTCTCATAGCGGCTCTGGATGTTTCCCTCGTCCACCGGCGCCGGCAGTTCCACGACGCGGCGGAAGCGTCCCACGTCGATCTCCATGTGATGCACCCTCGCCCCGCCGGGGGACGGGGTTCGCCGCCGTCCCTCGATGGAGAGGAGCCGGCCCTTGAGGCGAACCTGGAGATCCTCGGGCTTCATGCCGGCGATCTCCATGCAAACGCAGAGGCCCTCCTGCGTTTCGTACACGTCCACGGGCGGGGTGAAGGACCGTCCGGGCTTGGAGGCGGGACGCATGCCCGTTTCCGAGAACAGCGCGTTCATGTGGGCCCGCATCCGGCTGAATTCGCGGAGAAAATCGTCCTCGAAACTGGCCATGGGCAACCTCCCGTCAAGGGACGCGAAAAAGTCGAACTCCCATTATAGTCGAAACGCCCTTGCCGGCGGAATGAAGAAGCGCACGGAGCCATTCGCGGTGTAAGATTGCTGGGGTCTTCTCTTTCGTTCCGTAGAAGGGGAGGATGGGGGGGGTGATGGGATGGGTTCACCAGAGGAATCCAAGCGCCGGGGTCCTTCGACCGCCGCCGGCAAGGGCCGCGCCCCTGAAGCGTGCGGCAAGCCCCTCTCTCTCTTCTCCCCCGGCGCCGGTTTCCGTGCTGCGGGCTGCAAGCCCGCGGTCCTGGTGAGCGCTGTACCGAAGTGTTTGCGGCACTCCGCCTTCGGCTCCGTGCCTCACTACGAACGGTTGCATTCTTCTCAAAAAACAAGGATGGGCTTGACTTGCCGACAGCGCGAAAGCCTCTGTTCGAGGCATTCGCGCTGTGGCTTTTTTGATTGGGCGCGAGCCGACGTTCGTAGTGAGCCACGTAGCGCGAGCGGAGTGGCGCAGCAACGCAAGCCGACGTTCGTAGTGAGCCACGTAGCGTGAGCGGAGTGGCGCAGCAACGCGAGCCGAGGTGCTGCGGACAAGATGTCCGCGATCCGACCTGAGAGGCTGTGAAAAAATTCCTGTATCCCTGCACGAGCGAGTTTTTCCACATCCCCTCAGTCGAACCGCTCACCACAACCCTGAGCGAAGTCGATCCATTCGACGGGCTCAGGATCGACCGTGAGCCGTGTCGAACGGTCGAAGGGGCTCGCCCTCCAAGTTTTCATGGTTTCCGTGAGAGCCGAAGGATCATGGCTGACTCCAATCCCTAGCGCGAGAAGGAGGCCGTGTCCTTGAACGTGTCGCTGAGGGAGGCGATCCGGCCGTCCTCCAGGACGATCACGGTCACGCCGGCGTTTTGGTACGGCGCGCCCTTTCGATCCTCCCCCTCGTTGGTCCATTCCACGGCAACCGCGTCGCCTTCCGCGATCACGCGTCCCGGCGTGAAGACCAGGCGGGGAAAACGGCGGAAGAGGATCTTCAAGAACCGCTCGATGGCTTTCGGGCCCTCGATCCGTCCGGCGCCGGGGAAATCGAACACGGCGTCGGGCGAAAGAAGCGGGGCCAGCCCGTCGAGCTCCCGGCGGTTCATGGCCTCGAAGACGGCGTGGGCGGCTTCCTTGGGCGTCACGGCAGACCTCCTTTTGCTCTCGTTGATCTCCAATCTGTTTTGAAAATGCGGGAAAACCATGATCGATGACCGCCTTGGAGGGCGAGGGTCCTCCCGAGCCCAAACACGAAAGAGAAATCACAAACCGGCCATTTCATCCTCGTGCAAGCGCATCCTACTTCAAGTATCCCAGGGCCCTCTCCTCCTCCCCGTCCATGTCCAGATGCAACGCCCGGCCCCCCGTCTCGCCGGGGACGTGGATGACCCGAAGGACGTCTCCAAGCCCCGCGAACGCCGGGGCGATCCCGCCCAGGCGGTTCGGGCTTTCCGCGAAGAACGACTCCCGGAACCGGACCGCGGGATCGTCGGGGTAGAGCGGCAGGTGGTGGATGCCCGCCTCCACCAGATCCTGGAAGAAGTGGGTGCCGAAGGAGACCTCGGGAACCTGGTCGCCCCTGAGGAAGGCGATCTCGATGAGGACGAGGGTGTTGTGGATGTCGCCGTAGCGCACGGGCACGCCGAGGCGCAGATCGTTGCTTCCCCAGCGGCCGGGCCCCATGAGGATGAAGCGCTCGTTTTCGAGTGCGTGGTTCACGGCGTTCACGGCCCGGCCCACCTCGCGCCGCATCCGCGTCCCCTCGATCGCGTCGTAGGCCCTGGGGTCCACGTAGACGACGTAGGCGATGTCGTGGACGGAGGCGTTGGGAACGTCGACGCGGGCGGTGAAGAGGCGGTCGTCTTCCGGCACGTCGTCGGGGACGCGGACGCGCTCGAATTCGATGCGCTTCGCCAGGGGGCGGCACTGGAGGAGATAGAGGTCCTCGCCGTCGTGGGCGAACTCCACGTCCACGGGGCACTCGTAGGCCGCTTCCAGGATCGTCAGCATCTTCCCGATCTTCCGCGGGACGTCGGTCGACGCCGCCAGCTTCTGGAAGGTGATCACCAGTGCGTCCGGATCGGCGTCGATCAGGGTCCCCACGGGGGGCGCGAGCGACCCTTCCCGGAAGACGGAGACCACGCGGTCGAGGCCCGGGAAGGGGCCCCGGGCCCCGAGGGCGTCCCGGAGGGAGACGGTCTCCAGCCGGTTGGTTTCGAGGTTGATCACGTCGAGGTACCGCTGGGAGTACTTGCATACGTCCTGGTTGGACGCCTGGGGGCGCAGGGTGGGGGCGGTGAGGGCGATCATGCGGGGGTAGTCGTCCCCGACGCGGTCGACGGCGCGGGTTCCCAGGCCCGCCACCACGCGGACGAGACCGTCCTCGCGGCGGATGCGGGGGGACCAGCGGTACTCGTTGCGCGAGAAGGCGACGCCGCCGAAGAGCGGGAAGAAGTACTTGCCGTGCCGGCGTCCCACCACCTTCTGGATCAGGACGCCCATTTTCTCGTCGTAGTCGATGAGGTTGCGGCGCATCCGGTAGTCGATGGGATTCGGTCCCAGGGTGCTCGCGTAGACCTGGGCGACGGCGCCCTGGAGGTCTCGCAGGCGGGTTTCCAGCGGCCCCTGGTTCGGCACGAAGAGGCTGTCGTATTTCCCCGAGAAGGCCGAGCCGCGTCTGTCCTCGAGGAGGCTCGAGCTCCTGACGATCAGGGGGTGCTCCCCGACCGCGTCGAGGAAGTCCTTCAGCGCGGACGTCACGTAGTCGGGGAACGCCGCGTTCTTGAAGATCTCCCTCACGAACGGGTAGTCGGACGCGATCTCCTCCAGGGGCTTGTATTTCTGGTCGTAGTACTCCGTCAGCCCGTTCTTCTTGAAGAACGCGGTGTAGACGTCGGTGCGAAGGTAGAGCGATTCCGGGATCTTCAACCCGAGCTCCGGATCCGCATCCTTCGAGAACTCGCCGCACAGGATGTGATGGGCGAGGAACATGCCGGCTGCCTTTCCGCCGATCCGGCCCTCCCCCCGGGGCGGGGCCACCGTCGCGTCGAGCAGGCCTTCCATGTCCCTGAGCCCGATGTAGTGCTTGGCCACCCCGATGAATTCCAGGTTGTCCGAGATCACCTGGCGGATCAGCGCCACGCGCAGCCCCATCACCTCCGCCTCGGACAGGCGCTGGCTCCCGCGGGGGATCCGGCAGAACGCCTTCACCCGGCGCCGGAGCTCCGTGAACGGGACTTCCTTCAGGTCGACCAGATCCTCCAGGTCCTCCGCCTTCTCCCGCTTCAGCGTCACGTTGACTAGGTCGTCGATCTCCTCCGGCGTGCAGTACGTCTCCGCCGCCTCGAGAATCATGCTCCGGATGACTTCGCGGTCGTCCCGCTTCCAGGGCGACCCCGTGCCCCGGTTCTGGCTGGAGAGGACTTCCTCCTCCTTCACGGTCCGGCGGGCCTTCAGGGCCAGATCCTCGGCCCGGATGCACTCGCGGTTGTGCAGGCTGATCAGGATCTGGCGGTAAATCTTCTCGGCGAGGTGGGGATAGCGGTCCAGGTAGAGGCGGATCCGGGCGGCGGTTCCCCGTCCCTCTTCGCGGTTGCGCGCCTGGGCCATCGAAGGTCTCCGGACAAAGCGCGGAAGCGGCGCCGACCGCCGGTTACTCGAAAGTCATCGTACCGGACCCCGTTTCCCCGCGCAAACCGGCGAGGCGGTAGAGACATCGCCTCAGGCCGCGTCGAAAGGGGCCCGGCATCCACGAGGCCAGGCGGACCGCCCAGGGAGAGGCCAGCGCCAGGGCCGTGCCGACCGCCCGCTGGGGCGGGGAGCGGAGGTCCAGGGTCGAGGAACCCCGGCAACGGGCGACCACGAGGCCGAGCAGGTCCGAACGGGCCAGGGTTTCGGGCCCCTGGAGGCTGTGGTCCCCCTTGACCGCCACGGAGGGGACCTTCCGCCGGCGCCGCGCTTGCAGCACGCGATGGGCGACGAAGGTCTCCGCCGAGCGGAAGAGAACGACGTCGCCCGCCCGCAGGGTATCGGGAAGGGGTTCCACGAGGATCTCGTCTCCGGGGGCGAGGAGGGGGGTCATGGAATGGCCGGCGAATCTCAGCCGCACGCGCTTTCCCTTCGCCAGCGCCTCCAGGACCAGCGCGCGCGTGATCCTGCCCGAAGCTCGCAACGGTGTATTCGTCATGCGCTCCACGCCATCAAGGTCCGTCTCGCCGGCACCATTATCACACATGGGAGCGGGGAGGGAAGGGATCGGGGGATCCGAGCCATTCGCGGTGCAGGTCGGAGAGGAGAGCGCGTCCGCGGTGGCCTCATGCGCTCGAGAGTACAAATGGGGGGGCTGGGGATTTTCAATCGCCACAACCGCAGGATGCAATCCAACACCGGCAGACGTTCCTGCGGTCTGGACGGCCGCAAGGGCCGCCCCTGCACTTTGCTACAATCTAGAATCTACAATCCCTACGCGTCCCCGCTCCTCCGGCTGAAATCTGAAATCCCTGCCCGACGCCGGCCCAAAACCGGTCACAGCGCGAAGGACTCGGGTCCGGCATTCCCGGTTCCGGATTTATTGCTTACCGCGGGCGGTAGGTGGGCTCGTCGAACTGGATCGTGGCGTAGGCGACGCGCTGCATGTCGGTGACGCTTTGCAGGAGGTTTTCGAGGTTCTGGAGCTTCTGCTCGACGGGCAGCTCCACGGCGGGTTTGCGGCCCGGCACGAAGCCCCACTCGATGGGTCCTCCGCCCTCGGCGGCGTAGAGGAGGATCTCGGTGCGGCCGGGGCGCCGGCCCGCCTGCATGAGGGAGACGTCGATGCGCACGATCCGCTCGAAGATTTTCTTCTTCCTGGAAGCGGAGGCGAGGATCGCGGCGACCTTCAGTCCCGCCTCGAGGGGGTCCGATTCCCACGCGCGTCCGGGTGCGGGGGGGACGTCCTCCACGCCTTCCACGACGAGAAGGGGAAAGCCGAAATCGGGGACGCGCCGGAAGGTCCTGGGCAAGAGGATCCCGTGCCCGTCCACGAGCAGGTACGTCTCTCCGAAGGGGACGGCGGCGAGCGGCGTGCGGATCCGGAGGCGAATCTTGAGGCGGTCGGGGAATTCCTTCCGCACGAAGCAGACGTTTTCGATCCAGGGGGACTGCCGGTAGGCGTCGTAGACCTTTTCGGTGAGGCGCGGCTCGAAGAGGTTGACGGCGCGTTTCCCCTCGAAGGGGTTCGGGATGGTCTCGGCCCAGTCGTCCTCGAGCCAGGGGGGCATTTCGTGCACCTTCATGAAGCCGGGGTCGATCTGGAAGGCTTTCATGGACCGCAGGTGGGATTCCGCGGCGCGGGTTCCGGCCAGGAAGACGGCGACCAGGGCGACGGACACCGCGCCCTTCAGGAAGATCCTCGTCCGCATCACGGTCCAGGCGGCGCGGGCAACGGACGCGAGCAGGGGCCGCGCGCGCTCGAGGATCAAGGCGGTGCGAAACGGCGCGGACATGCGCCGCACGGGTTGTGACGTCGTCTCGACACGGACGGAAGCGGACATGGGTTCCCCCAACGAACAAGCGTCCTGCATTGGTTGTATCGGCGGGAGAGGGCGCGGACTTGAAGGAAAGGGGGCGGGGAAAGGGGTGAGACGCCTGGTGATTCCGGACGGGAGCCGTCAGGTTCCAGGCGCCTCGGTTCTATCTACCGGTGGCGGTTCTTGATGCGCTCGGGCGTGACGGAATCGACGTAGTCGAGCCATTCCTTGTTCAGCGTCTTCAGGTCGACGCCGGCGAAGGCTTCCCGGAAGAAGCGGCTGTGGTGGCGCCCGTGGAAGACGCTGTCGAGATACCGGTCGATCTCGTCGGCGTACGTGCCGTTTTGGTACTCGTAGCAGAAGAGGAAGAAGGAGGAGGCCTCCGCGTAGATCATGGAGACGGCGATGATCTGGAGTTTGGCCCAGGCCCGGCTGTTCGCGTCGTGGGCCTTGACCTCGTCGCCCACCTTCTTCTTGACCAGCTCGATGATGGCGGTCTGGTCGAAGCACTCGATGAGGTCCCAGAGGTCCAGGTAGTAGGGGGGGATGCCGGAAACCGAGGGCGGGTGGCGGGCGGCGTAGAACTCGGCCAGCCGCCGCCGGTTGGGCACGCCCATCTCCAGGACGTCGAAACCGTTCTCGTCGACCTCGCCGGTGATGCGCACGGAGCCGTTGTATTCCGCGAGCCCCTCGTTCACCCAGAAGGGGATGTGGACGTAGTTCTGGGAATTGAAGCCCCGGCCCTTGTTCACGTAGGCGTTGAGGATCTGGTGCGTCCCCTCGTGGAGCAGCACGCCGTGGCTGTCGGCGATGTCCTGCAGGGAGTTGGAGCCCAGGGCTCCGTTGTACAGGATGATGTAGGTGTGGATCCGGCTGAAGTAGGCCAGGCCGCCGGGCGGGACGTTGACCTTGAGGTCCCGGTTCAGCTGGTTGAAGGCCCGCCGGTCCTTCAGGGCGATGATGATGAGCGGGAGCGCGGGGTCGAGGCTCAGCCCGAAGGGATCCATCCACATCCGTTTCATCCGCGTGTGGAGCTTCTGGAGCATCGACAGCTTCTGCTTCAGCTTCCGCTCCGACACGGCGTCCGGGTCGGCTTCCGCTTCCCCCGCCTCGCCGATGTGCTCGAAGACGACGTAGGGCTGCTCGCGCTTCTCCGCGAACTGGAACTTGTCCAGGCCGGGCCGCTTCAAGAAGGCCGTCTTGACCTGGTGCACGGCTCCGTAGAAGGGGTCGTTCCGACGCCGGTCCAGCTCCCCCAGGACCTCCGCCTTGTACGACCGCTCGATCTCCTTCAACTCCCGGTACCGATCGGACGCCACGCTCTTGCCGTTGGCCTTGACGAGCGCGGCGGGAAGCGCCTTCTCCAGGGAGAGCTCGGACACGTCGCCGGGAATCTCGTAGGTCCGATACTTCCCCGGCGAGGAGCCCCCGTCGCCTCCCGAGGAAACGTCGCCGGTCTCCCCCGTCCCGCCCGAACCGCTCCCCCCCTCCCCGGCGTCTCCCGCCGCAGGGGCGTTGCCGTCACCGTCTTCCCCGGCGGAGCCGCCTCCCCCCGAGGATGTCCCCGAGCCGCCCAGGCTCAAGGCGACCGCCACGATCACGATGACGGCCACCAGCCCCCCCGCCGCGCCCAGAATCAAGGGCGTCTTCGATTTCGCCGGCGATCCGCCCCGGGCGGGCGATCGCCCCTTCGCGCCGCCTCCGCCTTTCCGGCTTCCGCGTCGTCCCGCCTTCTTGCCGCGCGGACCCGCTTCCGGCTTGCGTTCACCGCGGCGAGCCGGCGCCTTCCTCTTGCGCGGCTTTGCCTCCGGCTCGACCGCTTCCACCTCGGGAATGTCCTCTTCCTCTTCCGCCTCCTCGACGTCCCCCTCCTCGTCCGCCGCGAGGACGTCCTCCTCCTCCTCGTCCCCTTCGTCCTCCTCCGCGAGGTCCTCCAGGCCGGGCAGCTGGATCACGGCCTCGCAATGGGGGCAACGGACCTTCTTGCCGGCCATGCTCTCGTCGACCTCGAGGAGCTCGCCGCAGGAGCCGCATTCGATTTCAAAGGTGTCCATGCCGCCGTCTCGAAAATCGGAACGATATCGAGGGTGAAGGGGTCAACCGGAGGTGACGTCGTCGAGCATCCTGAACCCGTCGGCCAGATCCTGCGAATGGGCGATCGCCTTGCCGAGGTCGAGGATGGTCCGGAACGAGCCCCGGTAGGCGTACATTTCCTCGAGCAGCTCGTCGACCCTTTCCTCCTGGATCGCGAAGCTCTCTTGCAGCTGCTTGAGCGCCGTTTCCGGCGCCGACCCCTCCTGGACGCGCCCCTGCAGGGCCGCGATCCGGGAAGCCACCTCGTCGGAATCCGGCCGCCGTTCGATGTCCATCGCCTCGGCCGCGGCCGTCTCGTAGGCGTCGAGAAGGGCGCGATAGGTCTCGTACTCCCGCTGCATCTCCAGAAGTTTCTGGGCGTCGCGGCTCGCCTCGAGGAGCTTCTCCATCTCGCCGATCCGGTTCTCGAAGGTGTTCCGCTCCTTGTCCCACCCCTCCTTCTCCGAATCCAGCCGGGCCTGCAAGGCGTCCAGCTGCTCCTGCAACGCCGCCTTCTCCCCCTCCAGGGCCTTGTTCGCAGCGTCCAGCTTGCCCATCTCGCCGTCGAGAAACTCGTTCTCCTGTTCGAGCTTGGCGTAGCTCTCCTTCAAAGCCGCCAGCTCCGCGGAGAGATCCTGGGCGCGCCTGGCGTGCTCGTCCACCGAACCCGTCATCTCCTGTTGCGTCTCGTCGATCCGGGCCTGCAGCTGCGCCTTCTCCACTTCCGCGGCATCCAGCTTCTCCTGCAGCGCCTTCAGGGCTTCGGGGTCCGGACCCGCGGGAGCGCCGGAAGCGGCCCGGGCTTCCTCCAGATCCTTCGCCAGACCCTCCTTCTGTTGCTGGAGCGTCTGCAGCTTCAGCTCGAGCTCCGAGATGCGGGCCACCAGGTCGGGGTTGTCCATGTCCTTGTAGCGGCCGATGATGGAGTCGATGAAGCCCTTGAGATCCTTGTAGCGGAACCCGTAGTAGACCCGCTTCTCCTTCATCTTCTCCTTGGGGATGCTCCGCACGTGCTTCTTCAAAAAATCCCCCGGCGAGGGCTCGGGCGCCGGCGCCTCGGGGGCTTCGGCCGCGTTCTCTTCCGGTCCGCTCATCCTTGTTCCTCCACGGGCGTTCTCGATACGTTCCGGATGGACGTCTCCTCCAGGATACCGAAGGAGAGGGCGCGAAACAATGCCCCGCTGCCTTCGCGTCCACGTCGAGAGCGAGGCGAGTCTTTCGACCCTGATCGACATGATCCCGATACTGATTACCATGATTTCGATTTGGAGGGCGAGGGTCCTCCCGAGCCACGAGTTTCTGGAAAGAGAGAATCATGTTGATCAGAAAGAAATCATGTGAATCAGGCTCGAGAAGACGCCAAGGCAACTCGAGCGGTCATTCGCCCGCGTCGAAGAGGCGCCTCGCGATCTCCCCGAGGAGGTCCTCGATCCCCTCGCCCGTCACCGCGGAGAGGGGAAAGCACTCCCGGCCGGTTTCGTCGCGGAAGGCCGGAAGCGCCTCGCGCGCCTCGGGCACGTCCATCTTGTTGGGGGCGACGATCCCGGGCTTGGCCGCGAGCGCCGCGCTGTGGGCGGCCAGCTCCTCGCGGACCACGCGGTAGGCCTCGGAAGGGGAGGGGGACCCCGGCGGGGGCGCGAGGTCGACGAGGTGGACGACGAGGCGGGTGCGCTCGATGTGCCGGAGGAACCTTCCCCCGAGGCCCGCGCCGCGGTGCGCGCCCTCGATCAGCCCGGGCCGGTCGGCCAAAACGAAGGCGCGGAACCCCTTCGTCTCGACGATGCCGAGGTTGGGGGCGAGCGTGGTGAAGGGGTAGTCGGCGATCCTGGGGGTGGCGCGGGAGAGCCTCGCCAGCAGGGTGGATTTGCCGGCGTTGGGAAGCCCGATGAGGCCGACGTCGGCGATCAGTTTCAGCTCGAGGTGGAGCCGCCGCTCCTCGCCCTCCTCGCCGGGGGTGGACTCGCGCGGGGTCTGGTGGGTGGGGGAGGCGAAGCGCTTGTTGCCGCGCCCGCCCTTGCCGCCGCGCGCGACCGTGACCCGATCGCCCACGCTCGCGAGGTCCTTGAGCAGGAGGTTCCTGTCGGCGTCGCGCACGACGGTGCCGGCGGGCACCTCGACGACGAGGGGTTCGCCGGAGGCGCCGGTCCGCTTCTTTCCCTGGCCGTGCCTGCCGTCGGAAGCGCGGAAGTGGACCTTGCGCGCCAGCGGAAGGAGGGTGTTCATGTGGGGGACGGCCTCGAGGACGACGTCGCCGCCGTCTCCGCCGTCGCCGCCGTCGGGTCCCCCGCGGGGGACGAACTTCTCGCGGCGGAAGGAGACGCAACCGTTCCCCCCCTTGCCGGCGGCCACGTGGATGTCGGCTTCGTCCTTGAACATGGCGGTAGGGGGATTCTACACGTCGGCGCCGTCCTCGGGTAGGGACCGGCGCTGGCCGGGCCACGTAGCGAAGCGGAGTGCCGGCCGGCGAGGAAGGTCGTGCGGACGGGCTAGCGCCCGTCCCTACACGATTGGCGGCGGTGATCCTGTGTCACGGCGCGCGGGAAAGAAAAGCGGCGGGCCGAAAGGCCCGCCGCTTCGATCGATCCTTGTTTTCGCGAGCTAGTCGCTGAAGAAGACCTGCACGGTGTGGCCCCGGATGACCAGCACGTTGCCGTTGCCGTCCCGGTAGGCGGCCATGTGGGACATCATGGGGGTGCGGGCCAGCGGGATGGAGGCGCTGAAGGTGTTGGCGGCGTTCGTGGGATCGGACGGGTCGTTCCAGCTCAGGTACTCGGCCGTCACGGACCCGCTGCTGCGCACGCTTCCCACGAAGAGGAGGCGGTCGGTGGCGCCGGGGATGAAACTCACCGTATGTTCCACGCGGGCGTCCGTCAGGGTGTCCGGGAAGGACCGGAAGGCGTTGCCGTCGAGGTCCAGGCCGGCGATGCCCCAGGGGGCCCCGTGGATGGCGTGTTCCACCCTGTCGTCGTTGTCGACGTCAGGGAAGAAGACCTCGCAGCCGTTCTGGTCGACCTCGCCGCCGGCGATGAAGACCACGTCCTCGGTGCTCAGGGTGGCATGGTTGTAGGGCAGGGCGAAGGCGGTGTGGTTGTTGCGGGCCGAGTAGGTGGGGGTGCCGGTGAGGAAATAGAAGCGTTCCACGGCGGGATCGAAGAGCTCGGCCGTGCGGTCGAAGTTGTTGTTGCCGCCGACGATGAGCACCCACCCGCAGGCGAGCAGGGTGGCGGTGTGCTCGTAGCGTCCGAGCGTCATGGAATTCGTGGTTCCCGTCACCTGGTTCGTGTCGGGATCGAAGACGTCCGCCGTGTTCAGGGGGGATCCGCTCGTTCCGCCGCCCAGCAGCAGGACCTTGGCGTTGCCCTTGGCCTCGTAGGCGGAGGCCGTTACGCTCGCGTCGTCGTAGGCCCTGGTGAGCGTCAGCTGGGTGTCGGAATCGACGGACAGGATCACGTAGTAGTCTTCCACGCCGATCCCGGTCGGTCGGATCACGTTGCCGGCCGTGAGGAAGGTCCCCCACACCGTGCCTGTTCCTGTGACCGTGCTGGATCCGTTGGCGAAGTCCGCCGTCCCCTCCGTGTAGGGGCGGGTGATCCTGAGCGTGTAGGTGTCGGGGCCGTCGGGCACCGGATAGGCGCCGGTGGTCATGGCGCCGCCGCCGGCACGGATGGAAAGCGTGTCGGCGGCCGTGACGGCGGAGATCTCGAAGAAGGCCAGGTTGGGGTCGTTGTCGGCGCGGATGCGGTCGCCCGGCAGGACCACGTCATCGGCTGTGTTCGCGGTCGCGTCCGGTCCCCGGAGGTCGAAGGAGAGTCCCGTGAAGGTGACGGTGTTGGCGGTGTCGTCGAAGTCGGCCGTGCCTTCGGTGATGAAGCGCTCGCCGGGGAGTTTCAGGGCGACGTGTCCGAAGCGCGGGCTGATGGTGGGCCCGGCGGTTGCGGTGTCGGTGCGGGGGTCGTAGAGGTCGGTGGTGGTGAGGGGCACGGGGGTGTCGCCATCGCCGCCCAGGCCGCCGGCGATGAAGACGCGCCCGTCGTCGAGGACGGTGGCGGAGTGCTTCTTCCTCGGCGTGGAAAGCGCGGTCTCAAGGGAAGTGAAGAGGGAGGTGTTTTCCTGCCGGGTTTCCAGGGTGTCGAGAATGGGCCCTTCCTTGAACTGGTCGTCGCTCCGGTCGTACTTGTTGGGCCGCTGGCCTCCCGTGACCAGGATGCGGTCGTCGTTCAGCCGGGTCGCGACGCTCTCGAAGTAGTGGTTGCCGGTGAGCGTTCCGGCCGTGGCGGAGAACTTGCCGGTGGCCGGGTCGTAGATTTCGGGCAGGAAGCTGTCGAGTCCGCCGGTGATCAGGACGCGCCCGTCGTCGAGCAGGGTGGCCCGGTGGCCGTAGCGGGGCTCGAGCATGGAGCCCGTATCGGAGAAGGTCTCGGAGGCGGGATCGAAGAGCTCGGCGGAGGCCGTGTAGTCGATCGACCCCGTCGTGCTGTCGATGTAGTCGACGCCCCCGCAGAGGAGGACCTTGCCGTCCTGGAGGAGGGTGGCGGTGTGGTAGAAGCGCCCCGTCCCGAGGTCGCCGGTGGCCCGGCAGACGATCTCGGAGGGCTGGCGGCCTTCGGCGTCGAAGAGATCGCAGTGGCTGAAGATGGTGTTGCCGGGGAAGTAGCGGTTGATGGCGCTGGAGCCGTTCTGCAGGCCCCCGGCCACGAGGACGCGCCCGTCCTTGAGCACGGTGGCCGTGTGAAAGAAGCGGTCGTCCTGCATGAGGGCCGCGTTCGTAGTGTACGGGGCCTGGTTTCCGCCGGCGCGGGACCAGGTTCCACTGGCACCCAGTCCGGGATCGTAGAGGAGCGCGGTGTCGTCCCGCCGGTTCGTGCTTGAGGAACTGGGGGGATAGTAGCCGCCCGTCACGAGCACGCGGCCGTCCTGGAGGAGTGTGGCGCGGTGCCCGAAGCGGTTGTCGGGCATGTCCGTGTTCGTCGTGAATAAGTCGGTGGCGGGATCGTAGATACTCCATCCGCTCAGCGTGGGGTGATAGAGGTAGAAGGAGGCGTTGTCCGGTTCCGCGGAAAGGGGCTTGTCGAGGTGGATGACGGTGTAGCCGGTGGTGGAGTCCACGGTCGCGTTGACCACCATGGCGGTCTCGCCCGCGGCGAGGCCGTCGACGATGGCGACCACGTCGCCGATGCTGACCAGGCTTACGTCGATATCGGCCGTATGAACCTCCGAGGCGGTGGACTCGCCCATGGCGGCGGAAGGTGCGGGGCCCACAGTGGTGAGATTGCCCCAGCCGCCGCACACGAGGACGAGGTTGTCCTCCGTCTGGTTGTCCCGGCTCGAGAGACGGACCGCGTCATGGAGAAACACGTCGGGCCCTGCGAAGGGGGTATAGCCCCCTGTCGTGGGATCGTATCGCTCGGCCTGGAGCGAAAGGTCCGAGGGTTGAAGGTAGGGGCTCAGGGCTTCGCGCCCCCCCACGAGAAGAACCTCTCCGCTGTCCAGGGTCACGGCGACGTGCTCCATGCGGGGGACCGCCGGCACCGCGGCGTTCCGGTAGAAGAACTCGATGTTCTCCCGGAAGTTCTCGGCGTTCTGCTGGATCGTCCCGGCGCCGGCGTTGTAGCCGCCGTGCACGAACACGAACTCGTTTTGATTGCCGTCCTCGACCAGGCTTGCGGAGTGGAAGCGGCGCCACTCGAGCATGCCGCCGAAGGGGGCGAAACGGTTCTGGGCGAATCCCTGGAGGATGAAATAGGTCATGGAGACGGTGACGCCCTCGTCGCCGGTCGGCGTGGTCGTTCCGGCCGTCCCGTCGGGGTCGAAGAGGGCCTTGACGATGACGTAGTCCTCGCCGGCGATCGCGAACGGCTCGAGATCGATGGCGTTCGCGATGCCCGTGGCCGTGTTGGCCTGGTAGAAGGTGCCCGTGGAGGACGGGTCCAGGGTCACGGCCGATCCGTCCGCGGCCGAGGCGGTGATCGCCGGGTTCGACTCGTCCACCGTATAGTAGATCACGCCGTAGCCGCTGGTCCCGTCGGGGACGGTCTTGTCCACCTTGCCGGTGAGCACCAGGTCGTTCGGCACGTTCTCGTCGCCCACGCCCACCCAGCGGTAGGCCCCGCCCTCGTACTTGAAGTCGACGATGACGTTGTCGGCGCCCGGCGTGGCGCGGACGATGACCGGGTCGGAGAGGACCGAGGTCGTGGGGCCGACGGCCCGCACGCGGATCGTGTATTCCACGCCGTTCTGGATCGTGTATGCCGCCCCGTTTTCCAGCGTATAACGGATGTAGCCTTCGGGGTTGGGCGGGGGGGGCGAGGCGGCCACGTTGGGCACGTACACCGTGTTGGGGAAGTTCGTCTCGCTTCCCGTGTTGTTCCAGCTGAGCTCGTACTGGGACACGCCGGAGCCCGGATCCGCGGGGGGAAGCCATTGGACGAGGATCTCGCGGTTCGCGCCCTCGGCCGAAAGGTCTCGCACGATCCCGGGTTTCTCGGGCGGCACGTTCGTGGGCGTCACCGAGACCTCGGCGGCGTCGGCCGGGATGCTCAGGCGCCCCGCGCCGTCCCGGGCGCGGATGCGGAAGCGGTATTGATCGCCGTTCACGAGGCTCGTGGACGTGCCGGCGAGATCGTACGTGGTGACGGTGGCCTGGAGGTCGGTCACGTCGCCGTCGTCGTCGGTGGCCGTGTACCAGTTCGAGTCGTTGGGCGGCGACACCCAGAGATCGAAGCCGGCCAGCGTGGCCGTGCCCGTCCAGTTCCAGAAGAGGTAGACCGTGGCGTCGCCGGGGATGGCGGGGATGATGACCGGCGGTTCCGGAGGCGTGGTGACCTGGCCGGTGAGCGGGAGGCTCCGGTTGTTCTCCTCGTCGTAGGCGCGGACGTCGATGTCGTAGGTCGTGCTGTACTCCAGCGTCTGGTAGGTCGAGGCGTCGAGGATGAGGGTTTCCTCGTTGCCGGCGTCGATGTTGTTGGACCACGTGCTCCCCCCGTCGTCGCTCACCCGCACGTAGTAGCCCGTGATGGTGTCGCTTTCCGTCGGCGGGGTCCAGGAGAGATCGATCTTCAGTTCCGTGCCGTCGTGCGTGATGTCCGTGGTCAGGTTCGAGGGCGCCATGGGGATGGTCGAGGCGGTGATCTCGGCGGCCTCGGGCGGTTCGCTGAGGTTGCCGAACTGGTCGCGGGCGCGCACCCGGATCCGGTACTGGATGCCATTGGTCAACCCCGTCAACTGATACGAGGTCGCATCGCCCACCCAGACGGGGTCCTCGAACTCGGTGGAGGCATCCTCGCGGTAGTAGAAGAGATAGCCTTCCACGTCCCCGCTGACGCTCGCCTCCCAGCTCAGGTCCAGGGTCTGGTCGGACCCCGTGGCCGTCAGGTTCGTCGGCGGCTCGGGCGGGACCGTGTCGATCGTCATGTCCTCCGGGAACTTCTGGAAACCGCAGGAGCCGAGAAGCGCCCAGGCCGCGAACCCGGCCAGGACGAGGGTCCCGAGTCTGGAGAGGCGCCGTTTCTGCATCGTTCCTTCCCCTTTCCGCTTCCGCCGCCTGGGGGGGCGGCGACCACCGAGAAGCCCTTCAAGGCTATCGTCCCACGTTTTGATTTCAGATTGGAGATTTCAGCACGCCGCAAAGAGGCTTCGCGCTCTGGCTGAAATCTGAAATCCCATCCATGCCATGCAATTACTCGGAAAGCACCGACACGCGGCGTCGCGTGTCGAACTTCACCTTGCCCGGCTGCAGGGCGAACAGCGTGAAGTCCCGGCCCAGCCCCACGTTGCGGCCCGCGTGGAACTTCGTCCCGCACTGCCGCACCAGGATCTCTCCCGCCTTCACCGTCTGCCCGCCGAACCGCTTCACCCCCCGGTAGCTGGGATTCGAATCGCGCCCGTTCCTGGACGCGCCCTGGCCTTTCTTGTGCGCCATGATTGCACCTCGATCCTGTCCGGCGGCCTTGCGCCGGCTCGTTGCAGATTCAACCTAATCCAAGTCGCGAGAATACACTACGACAAGCAAATTCTAGGGTCCGCCCCCCGGCGGTGTCAACGGAAATCCAGGCACGCCCACGATTCTGTGACCGCCTAGGATCGAAAATCGGCCATTCCCCGCCTGGCCAGATGCCGTGCCGCCTCCCCCGCGGAAAGCGCCGGCGCCTCCAGATCCCCCCGGGCCTTCCCCTTCCCGCCCGCAAGGAAGCGAACCGCCTGTCCCGGCGCGACCTTCATGTAGCGCCCGCACAGCGAGGCCGCAAACGAGACGTCCCCGGCCGATCCCCCCTCCAGGACCAGCGCCGTGGGGCCCGGCAGGTCCGCGGGCTCCACCAGCACGTCGCCCGCCCCCGCACGGGATTCGAGACCCCGGTTCTCCTCCTCGTCCTTGCCGACGATGATCTTGCGTCCCGACGGCGAGCGGAAGTGCCGGCCGAGGCGGAGAATCTCCGCGTGGCGGACGTCCAGGTCCCCGCGCGCGGCGGCGTCGGCGACTCGCACGGCATACTCCGGCACGGTGAGCAGGCAGCCGCCGGCGGGGCCGGGATAGTCGTTGATGCCCAGTCGTTCCGCCAGCGCCATCTGGGGCTTCCGGGACCGGCCCTGGAAGGCCGGAAAATCCTTCCGGTCGATCCAGCCCTTCTTTTCCGGGATCGTCTCCGGAAGGCATCCGGCGCTCAGGGGGCGGAAGACCAGGCCCTCCACGCCGGCCTCCCGTTCGATGAGCGAGAGCGCCTGCCTCCTTTGCGACATGGGGCGCTGGCCCGCCACCTCGCCGGTGACCAGGAAGGACGCGCCCGCTTCGCTCAGGCGGTCCGCGGCCGTCTTCAGCATGGCGATCCGGCAGTCGATGCAGGGATTCATGTTCTTTCCGAAGCCGTGCGCGGGGGCCTTCACGGATTGCAGGAGGGCTTCCGAGTGGTCCAGGACGGTCAGGGGGACGCCGAAGGGGGAGACGGCTTCCTCCATCTGCTTGCGGTAGGCTTCGAGGGAATCCGCGCCGGGGGTGAAGGCGGAGTAGAAGCTCAGCGCCCCGGCGTCCAGCCCGGCGTCGCTCAGGAGGCGAAGCGCGAGAAGCGAGTCGAGACCGCCGGAGAACAGGACGAGGGCCTTCATGGTCTCAGCATTTCATGACAGAGGACGCAGGGAACACGGAGGGGTGAAAATAGAAAGTCGAAAGTCCAAGGTCGAAAGCCATGATGATCCGGAAAGGTTCTCGCAAGAACAGCATTTCAAGACGTAGGGGTCCAGTGACCCGTGACCCATCCTCCCTTCCTCACTCCATGAAGAACGCCCTCCCCGCCTCCCTTGCGCCGTCGAGGGCGCCGGGCTTTTTTGCGGCGTCGCCCTTGTCCTCGAGGCCCCGCACGCCGTAAAGCCCCTCGTGGGAGACGTCGATCGCATCGAAGAAGTAGCGGACGGTCCACTCCAGGCCCTTGAAAAGGTTCTTGCCCTGGGTGGCGCCGCACGCGACGGCGAAGCCCTTGCGGCCGGGCTCGGAGATGGGCACGGGGCCTTTCTCGCCCCCGGGGGGCGTGTACTTGCGCGCCCAGAGGGCCTGGGCGCGGTCGATGAAGGACTTGGTCTTGCCGGGGACGTTGTAGAAGAAGACGGGGGAGGCGAGGAGGATCCACCGGGCGTGCAGGAGTTTCGGATAGAGATCCTGCATGGCGTCCTTCTGGATGCACTCGCCCCGGCCCTCGCACGCGTGACAGCCCCGGCACGGCTCGAAATCGAGATCGGCGATGCGGACCCTTTCGATGGAAAGGTCGCGGTCTTCGGCGGGTTCGAGGAACGCCCCGGCGAGGGCGTCGGCGTTTCCGCCCTTGCGGGGGCTTCCGAGCAGGACCATAACGTCGGGGAAGGCGTCGCTCGCCATGGTTCGGCCTCCAGGAGGGTTTCGCTCGCACCTGCAACGCTACCCTTGCAGCGCTTTCGTTGCAAGGAATCGAAAGGGCCTACGCTGATAAGCCGTTCCAAAGGGCCTGCACCACGAGGGCACGAAGCCTGAGGTCATTTGTGGGAGGCGAATCCTCCGGCGAAGCCGGAGGTTCGGCGACGGCTGCGGCATTTCGAGTTGTCTGGTACTCGTCACCTGTGACCCGTGTTGGCCGTGCTTTGCCGCCACCGCATGGATGCAACCCACCGCACGGACGGGAACCGGGTGACCGGTCACGAACCATGAAACAGACGAAACAGAAGGCAAATCGCCGTGGTCCCGGGCCGGAAGCCCG